>Ga0315280_10000387_pt1 | contig 81615 bp, 77 predicted proteins | sample YL17G06_40_MG_FD_203697 | JGI IMG/M metagenome (GOLD analysis project Ga0315280, IMG submission 203697) | Sediment microbial communities from Yellowstone Lake, YNP, Wyoming, USA - YL17G06_40 | ecosystem: Environmental > Aquatic > Freshwater > Lake > Sediment | place: USA: Wyoming | collected... | reverse complement strand
CCATCCCAGGAAAGGGGGAGGGCAGGGCGGTAATTGTGACAGGTCCTTTGCGGAAACGGTGTCAAGACCTTACCCTGCCCTCCGAGATTGTATCAAGCAGGGTAGAAACTAACACACGCACCGGTGTCACAGATCGTGTCCAATCCCGCCTTCTATGATTAAAGATGCGTAAAGGAAAGCAAGACAATCTCCCCTGGAAATCGGGTTCCTCCATATGTCCAGGGTTCATCACCCAAGCCACTCAAGGAGGGCGTGAACACTGCCGGTGGCAAGGGCGATGCTCGAATCCGCCGCTCCATAATACAGGTTGATGGTGTCGCCATCGGGGGCAATGGTGCAGCCACAGGGGAACACGACGTTGCCAACATCCCCGTGCTGCTCGTAATGCGCTTCCGGGCCAAAGAACCATTCATCACTGCGCTTGAGGCAACGCTCCGGTGCGTTCAAATCAAAGAGAGCGAGCCCCAGCCGGTAAAGTGAGCCGGCCGCGGTCTGCCGCACTCCGTGGTAAATCATCAGCCAACCTTTGGGGCTTTCGATGGGCGGGGGGGAGAGGCCGATTTTGTTAGCATCCCACCACCCACCGCGCCGGGATTCCAACATCAGCTTGTGGCTGCCCCAGTGGCGCAGGTCGGGCGAATAAGACATCCATATATTGGCTCTGGGAGAACTGACCGGGCGATGGATCAAAGCCCACTTCCCGCCAATACGATGAGGCAATAAGGCAGCATCTTTGTCTTCTGGCGGCATGATCACGCCGTAGCGCTCGAAGCGGCGAAAATCTTCCGTGAGTGCCAGAGCCACGCCCGGACCCTCACGTGTGTAGGCGGTATAGACTATGGCATACTTGCCTAATTCGGAAAGATAGGTGATGCGCGGATCTTCTATTCCCCACATTTCTTCTGGAAAGTGCTTGGGATCAGCCAATAGGGTGGGCTGAGGATCAATCTGCCAATCATCCATGCCATTGATGGACCGGGCCGCGCAGAGATGAGACTGCCCCCGGCGATCCTCGACTCGACACAAAAGCAGCGTCGTGCCATCGGGTAGCAGTGTAGCGCCGGGATTAAAGACGCTGTTGACCGGATAGGTCCAATTGGCGGCGGTCAAGATGGGATTGTTCTTATGACGGCGAAAGAGTTCGGGGTGGTGATTATTCATTGAGATCGTGACTCCATAGATAACAGAGTATTCTCAGCCAAGCGCAATTCCAGCAGGGCCTGGAGAAAGGCCAATGTCGATTCCGCGCCCTGATTCTCGTTCGGACGGTCGGGATGCAGACCGTCTCGACAACCGCCGGTCGTCGGGTCGTAGATAGGGAGGTTGAGGTCGTTGCGCCCGATGAACCAATCAAAGGCCCGGCGGGCTTCTTTGTTCCAGCGTTTGTCTCCTGTGACCCGGTAGGCTTCGAGGCAGGCCGATACCATTGTTTGGGCTTCCACTGGCTGTTGATCGAACCGGGCGCGTTCACCGCCGCGCTGATAGAAGCCGTTGGATCCGATAGGGACAAAATGCCCCCCGCCCGCGTCCGAGCGCTGCAAATCCTTCAACCAACGGAGTGACTCCATTCCAGCCTCGGCCATGGCCGTATTAGCCATCGATTGGCCGCACACCAGCAAGGCGTGCGGCAGCGCGGCGTTGCAGTAACTCAACCCATCCTCGAACCATCGCCATTCGTCCGAACGGTTGCTTTGATACAAAGTCAGCAGCCGGCCGGCCAATTCCTCTCGGACTTGGCCGGCCCTCCGGTCACCGGCAAACCGCCGCAGATATTCATGGATGCCGATGAGCGCGAACCCCCAAGCCCGGGGACTGGTCGTGTCGAGAATGGTCGGCAAGGCTTGCTCGAATAGCGTGCCAGCCATACTATGGAGGGCGGGCGTGTTGGCGTGGCCCAACACGGTGCCTAACGCCCATAATGCACGGCCGTGGCTGTCGTCTGACCCGCTGTCCTCGTGCCAATTACGCTGGTAATCCATGAAATTGCGAAAGCGCTTGGTCTGGCTATTGAAGGCATACCAGAGGAAGGCGAGATAGCGTGATGCCAGTTCGAAGGACTCTTCGATGCCCAGCGCCTCGATGAGTGCGCTCACCATCAGCGCCCGGGCATTGTCGTCGGTGCAGTAGCCCTCGCGATAGTTGGGTACAGTGAAAATGGCATGCTGCAATATGCCGGTCTCGTCCGTCAAATGTCGCAAGTGATCCAGCTTGAGAGGAGGTAGTTCCCCTAGATGTTTGTCCAGCGCTTTGGCCGTGAAGCCCGGGGGGGTGAAATGCCGGCGTTCTGCGCGGGCGCGTTCGTAGCTCTCCATGTAGCGTCGCGCCACTTTCGGCCAGATCATCGCCCGTCCAAACATGTAGGCCCGCTTGCGCATGGCGTGGCGCTCGGCCTCGTTTTCCATTAAATAGATAACCTTTTCAGCCAAGGCTGCTGGGTCACGGAACGGGACCAGCGCGCCCCGTCCTTCGGACAGCAACTCTTCCGCATACCAGTACGGGGTCGAAATCACGGCTTTGCCCGCTCCGACCGTATAAGCCAATGTGCCAGACGTGATCTGCCGCACGTTCAGGTAAGGAGTGATATAAATGTCCGCCGCGCCGATGAACTCAACGAGCTCCTCGAGACTGACGAAGCGGTTGTAGAAGATCACGTGGCCTTCCACGCCCTTCTCTTGAGCCAGCCATTGGAGCGATAGCCGATACGTTTCGCCTTCATGCTGGATCACGTGGGGATGTGTGGCGCCGACAACGAGATACACGAGGTCAGGATAGCGGGCTACGATAGCGGGCAGGGCGGAGATGACCGTTTCGATCCCCTTGTTCGCCGATAGCAAGCCAAAGCTGAGCAAAACCGTCTTGCCCTCGACACCAAAGAGGTCTTTGTTGAAGCTCGGGTCGACGAAGGGCACATCAGGGATGCCGTGGGGAATCAGATCGATCTTCTCCGGCGGCACATGATAGATCGCCTGCAAGAATTCGGCGCCGCGTTCGCTCATGACGACCAGCCGATCTGATAGTGCGGCGACCTCTTCCAACACTCGGCGCTGATCAGGGTCGGGCTCTTTGAGAATGGTGTGTAAGGTCGTAACGATGGGCATGCGCAGTTCACGCAAGAGAGTCAGGATGTGGCTGCCCGCCCTTCCACCGAAAATGCCGTATTCGAATTGCAGACTGACTAGACCGACGTTGTTGAGATTCAAGAAGTCGGCAGCGCGGCCGTACGACTCAATATCCTTCTCCGTCAGTTCAAATCGAACGCGGGCCGGATAGTCATAGCCAGCCTCGGTGTCGTTGACAGGCAGGGCGATACAGGTCGTGCCGGCATATTCAGCGGCGACAGCCTCACATAAATCAGTGGTGAACGTGGCGATGCCGCATTGCCGTGGCAAATAGTTGCCGATGAAGGCGATGCGCTTGATGGTTGAATTGGCTGAGCCATCTTCCATGACGTGTGTTTCCTTCCTGCCCCCTGTTTTGATCCCTTGGCCAATTAACGCAGAGAGGCGGCCGCTCCAGTATTACCGCCTTTGCTATGGCCAGAATAGAGCGGGGCCGAGTGTTTCCTGTTTGGAAGTTGAGCCACTCGGGATTACACCGACAACTAAGTATACCACAATCCGACGCCCGGCATTAGGGCTAGCGCGTGCTCCCCGCCTGGCCGGCTCAGGGATTGCGGGCTCCCAGGCCGCTGTGACTGTGCTGGCGACGGAAAAAACCAAGCTCAATCCCCACTATTACCAGCACGCCGGTGGGATCAGGGATTGCGCCGCGCCAAGCACACCCCTCCTCCATGTTACAGCCGTGCGTATGTTACTTTCCCCTTTGATACAATGTGGAAGGCAGGGTAAGGTCTTCACAGCCGTTCCCAAGAAGGACTTGTGACATTTACCGCCCTGCCTTCCCCTTTCCCGGGATGGCCCATAGGATAAAGCAATCTAATGCTTCCATACGCACTTGCCGCTGGGAAAGGAACTTGAAGAAAGGAGGTTTAATGCTTCAGCCAGACAAGGGAAAAGAAGAGGTGGAGAGAATCGCTGTCGGAATCGATCCGTGCAAGGAGTTCCTCCAGCTGGCCATCCTCTCCCCGGGACGTGACGTGGAGTTTCGAAAACTCCCACTTCTTCTTTCTATCACGGAGGAAATCGCCAAGTCAACCGACCCAAGCAGAACCCAGATAGCGATCGAATCTTATGCCAGTTACGGGCGGCTGTTTATCCATGAGCTCCTCCAGAAGGGATACGACATCAGGGAGGTGAATTCATCCGTCTCCAATAAGCTTGTCGACCTTTTTACTGAGGAACACAGCGACCGGCGAGACGCCGAAACGATCGCCCGGGCACTCCAGCTGATCCCTGACCTGCCGAAGGTATCGTTCACGGAGGAGAAGCTGTGGTTGGCAAAACTGAGCCGGCTCCGGAAGAAACTGGTGAAGGATCTCAACGGCTATCTGAACCGGCTTCATGTCGCCTTGACAGAGAGCTACGGAGCCGTCTACAGGAAAATCTTCCGTACCCTCTGGACAGGGAAGGCGCTGACCTTTTTTGAGACCTATCCCACTATCAACGATGCTCTGGCCCATCAACGGAAAGTCCGTAAAGTTCTGGGCGAGGAGAAGTGGGAACTCGTCCGGGAAGCCGGTCAATGGGGAGAGGGATTTTACCTGGAGCTCTTGGGAAGGGAAGTTCGGTCGTTGACCAGGGTGATCCGAGTCCTGCAAGCGACGCGGAAAGAGTTCGACGAGGAGATCAGGAGAATCGGCGAGAAGGATGAAGAGGTCAAGCGGTTGAGGACATTCCCGGGGATCGATTATGTGACGGCTTCAACTCTCTTGGGCGAGATCGGAAACATCGAGAGGTTTGAGAACGAAAGCTGTCTCTCCTCCTACTGTGGCGTGAGTCCCGTGGTGTGGCAGAGTGGGACATCGAAGATCAAAGCGAAACGCAGGAAGAGGTTCAGCCGGAGGCTCAAAGGCGTTCTCTACTTTATCTCCCTGTCCCAGATCAGAATCAATCCCGAGTCCCGTCAATACTACTGGCGAAAGAGACGAGAGGGCAAAACCCACTGGCAAGCCATGAATGCCCTCTCGCGGCAGCTCATCAAGATCATCTACTACATGCTCAAGAACAAGGAATCTTATTGCCGGAAGGAGGCTATCAACTAAAATATTGACATAGGATAATGTAACAAATTGTGCCTAATCTCGCTTAGTTCGGCCTAAAGGTGCCTAAAAGCAGAAAAGCCCTAACTTGCTTATTTACCAGAGGAAAACGGGAAAATAAGGTGGGGTGAGTGAGGGGATTTGAACCCCCAACATTCGGATCCACAGTCCGATGCTCTAACCAGGTTGAGCTACACTCACCGCCGTTTGGAGGGACACAATTGTCCCATCCTTAGGTGGGATTGTCAATATCGGCAGGCCAAGAGGGGAAACCTATAAGAGGTGACACGTACCATATCAGGAGATTTGGGACATGTCCCCGTTCTCGCGGTTCGTCAGCCCTTCTGGCCCTCGATGAGGTCGAGGACGTCCTCGGCGTCCCGCCAGCCCTCCCGGACCTTGATATGGAGGTCCAGGTAGACCTTGGTCTCGAGGATGCCCTCGATCTCCTGGCGGGCCTCGATGCCGATCTGCTTGATGAGCCGGCCCTGGCGGCCGAGGATGATGGCCCGGTGGTTGTCCCTCTCGACGTAGATCGTGGCCCGGATGAGCGTCAGCGGCCGCGTCACGCCCGGCTTCTTCCAGTCGGGCTGCTCCTTGCGCTCGATCTCCTCGATATAGACGGCGGTGACGAAGGGCAGTTCCTCGTGGACGTGACCGAGGATTTTTTCCCGGATGATCTCGGCCAGGAGGAAGCGCTCCGACTGGTCCGAGATCTCCTCGTCCGAGTAGAGCTTGTCCGCCACAGGCAGGGCGCCGTAGATGAGCTTCTCCAGGACGTCGAGGTTGATCCCCGTGAGGGCCGAGATGGGGATGATCTCCTGGAAGGGATAGAGGTCCTTGTAATGATCGATGATGGGCAAGACCTTGTCCTTCCGGACGATGTCGACCTTGTTGATGAGGAGGAAGACGGGCTTCTTGACCCGCTTGAGCGTTTCGAGGACGTACTCATCGCCGTGGCCGAACTTCTGCGTCGCATCGATGAGCACACAGACGAGGTCGGAGGTCTCGAGGGCGGAATAGACGAAGTTCATCATCCTCTTGTTGAGGGTGTGGAGGGGCTTGTGGATGCCAGGGTTGTCGATGAAGATGATCTGGCCCGTCTCCGTCGTCTTGATGCCGAGGATGCTGATCCGGGTCGTCTGGGGCTTGTCGGAGACGATGGCGATCTTCTGGCCGAGGAGGGCGTTGAGCAGCGTTGATTTCCCGGTGTTGGGCCGGCCGATGAGGGCCACGTTGCCCGTCTTGAACGTTTTCTTCTCGGCTACGGGCTTCTTGCGTGGCGCCCGCGGCTTGGCGGGCTCTTTTGCGACGGTGGCAGTCGTGGCGCCGGCGGCTTTTCTCGGCATGGGTCCCTCTCGTCCCTGCTCAGGCCTTCCTGATGCGGAGCTTCTTGATTTTCTTCTGGTCGACGTCGAGGACCTCGACGGCGAGCCCCTTGACCGAGAGCTTTTCCCCTTTCTGAGGGAGCCGGCCCAGGGTATGGGCGATGAGGCCGCCGACGGTCATAAAGTCGTCCTCAGCGAGCTCGACGTCGAAGAGCTCCTCGAGCTCCTCGACCTCGGTCGCTCCGGATACGGAGAAGTCGAGCGGCCCGTTCTCGACGATCTGCGCCTCTTCGGTATCGTACTCGTCCTGGATCTCGCCGACGATCTCCTCGACGACGTCCTCCATGGTTACGAGGCCGGAGACGCTGCCGTGCTCGTCGACGACGACGGCCAGCTTCTGCTTGACCTTCTGGAACTCCTTGAGCAGGTCCGCGACCGGCATGGACTCCGGGACGAAGGCCACCGGCCGAATGAGGGCCTCGATGGGCTGGCCCTTGTGCTTTTCGTCGGCGTATTCGAGGAGGTCCTTGGCCATGACGACGCCCTCGAGGTTGTCGAGCCGGTCCCGATAGACGGGAATGCGGGAGTACTTCTCCCGGATGATGAGGTCCTTGAGCTCGTCGATGGTCGCGTCCTTGCGGATGCAGACCAGGTTGACCCGGGTCGTCATGATCTCGCGGACGACGGTGTCACCGAACTCGACGACGCTCCGCAGGAGCTCGTCCTCTCCCTTTTCGATGATCCCCTCCTCAGCGGCCCCGACGAGGAAGGCGTCAATCTCCTCGTCCGTGGCCTCCCGTCCCTCCTCACGTTCCTCGCGCTGCTCCTCGCGCTCGCAGAGGTTCCGCGACAGCGCCAGGACGGGCGCTCCCAGGGTCCGGACGAGGGGGATGGCGGGAAGGAAGGCCTTCAACACGGCGTCCTTGCCAAGGACGTTGATGAGGCGGGGGAGAACGTCGAGGAACACCGAATAGATGACGAGGACGATGAGGAAGAACCAGAGGGGCCAGAAGCGGAGCTTCGGGAACAGGGCGATGAGGTAAACGAGAAAGACGAGGAGCAGGATGTTCCTCAGATACTCGACGACGAGCCGCGTCCCGTCGAAGTCGCGCAGGACTTTGGCCCGGTAATCCTTCTCCCGGTCCTCGAGCAGCCGGCTCAGGGAGATCTTGGAAAAAGACCCCAGGCAGACGTGGAACAAGGCGAAGACGAAGGCGGCGAGGAAGCTCAGGCCCAGTCCGACCCAGGGGATCGCGTCCATCATCGTCACAGGAAGCGCTCGCGCGCGGCCCGTTCCTCCTCCCCGACGCCGGCGGGATGGTCATAGCCGAGGAGGTGGAGGAACCCGTGGATGACCAGCAGCTTGAGCTCCTCTTCCAAGCCATGGCCTCTCTCCCTGGCCTGGCGCGCGGCGACAGGCACGGCGATCATGATGTCGCCGAGGTAGAACCGGCCGTCGGGCCCGGCCGCCCCGAGCGGGAAGCTCAAGACATCGGTGGGCTTGTCCCTCCGCATGAACCTTCGGTTGAGCGTCCGGATGGCATCCGTCCCGACGAAGGCTATGGTAAGGTCCGGGTCCGCCAGGCGGTAGCGGGCGATGAGACCTTCGACGAGGCGCTTAATCGCCCTGGTCCGGACCAGGTGTTTTCTCTGGCGGCTGATGATCTCGATCATGGTCTTCTTTCCGCCGCGGGGCGGGCTTGCGGGCCTTCTTCGCCTCGAACTCGAATCCGGGATACTCGACCCTCGGATGGTAGATGGCGAAGAGGATGGTCAGGAAGGCGGAGGCGACGGCCCGCAGCTCCCGCAGGGAGAAGTCGCAGTCGTCGAGCTGCCCGTCCTGGAGATAAGTGTTGAAGATGTCGGTGATGACGCGCTTGAGGTTGTCCTTGGTTGGCGCCCGCAGGCTCCTCGACGCAGCCTCCACGGAGTCGGCCAGCATGACCAGGGCGGCCTCCTTCGTCTGGGGCGGCGGCCCGGGGTAGCGGTAGCTCTCCTCGCCGACCTTCTGCTGCTCGGGGTCGTAGGTCTGCTTGGCTTTGTTGAAGAAGAAGCGGACGAGGGAGTTGCCGTGGTGCTGCTCGACGATCTCCCGCAGGGCGCGAGGGAGCTTGATCTTCCGGGCGATCTCCACGCCCTCCTTGACGTGGTTGATAATGACGAGCGTGCTCATGGCGGGCGTGAGGTCCTTGTGGAGGTCCGACTCTCTCGACCGGTTCTCGATGAAGTACTCGGGCATTTTCGTCTTGCCGATGTCGTGGTAAAGGGCGCCCGCCTTGGCCAGTTGCGCGTCGAGTCCGAGATCTTCGGCCGCTTTCTCGGCGAGTGTCGCCACGACGAGCGAGTGGTGGTAGGAGCCGGGGGCTTCCTGCGCCATCTGGCGGAGGGCAGGGAGCTCCGAATTCGTCAGCTCGAGGAGCTTGGCGGCGGTGACGAAACCGAACGCCGTTTCCACGGCCGGCAGGAGGAGATAAGCGAGGGCGGCGCTCACGATCCCGCCCAGGATGCCCATGATGACCTCGGCCGAGAACACGCTGAAGCCCGAACGCCTTTCGATGAGGTGCAGGACCAGGATGGCGACGATGTTGACCGCCGGGACGACGAGGAAGCCGGCCCGCAGCGTCGCCGCCCTCCCGCTCTTGCGGAAGTGCCGGACGCCGTAGATCGCGGCCAGGCCGCCGATGAAGGCGAACAACATGATGTCGTAGCTCGCGCCGAGAAGGAAACCGGCCGCCAGGCTGTTGAGGGCAGCGAAGCTCAGGGCGAGCTGGTCGCCCAGGAGGAAGGCGAACATGAGGGTCCCCACCTGGAAGGGGATGGCATACTGGGTCGTGCCGTTGCCGGACAGAGCGCTCGAGTTGAGCGAGGTGCTGATCGTTCCGGCGAGGAGGAGGGTGAGCTTGTAGAGGGCCAGGCTCCCGACGAGGAAGAGGCCGATCATGCGGAACGTCCTCTCGGCCGCCTCTTTTTTCTGGAACGAGTTGAGATAGAGCCAGAGGGCCAGGAAGAGGAAGGCGTAGAGCAGGACGCTGCCGGCGAAGTCGGGGAGCCATCTCGACCTCCCCTCCATCCGCTGGCTGTAAAGGCCGATTGTCCGGACCGCGTCCGCCCCCGCCTCGTCCCCCTTGCGGATGATGACGCGGCCCTTCTTGATCGTGTTCGTCACGACTTCGACCCGCGCCTTGGCCTGGGACTTGCGGTTTTCCGTCTCGATCCCGTTGTAGGTGATGTTCGGGGACAGGAAGATCTGGGCCAGGCTCGCGAGCAGGGTCTGCGTCCTCTGGGGGATGTCGATCTTGCCGAGCTCTTCGGCGAAGCGTCCCTCGCTCTCCTTGAGGTCGAGGATGTCGCCCGCCTTGACCGCCCGCTCGCCGTCGAGCAGGGTGAGGAGCATCAGGCCTCGCTCCTGCTCCCCGCGGATAAAGAGGTTCTTGGAGAGGACGATCCCCTGGCTGAAGATCTTCGCCGAGATGCCGGTCAGGGTGTCCTCGATATCTTTGGGGAACTTCAGGCGGATGAGCGTGGCGACGTCATCGGCGTCGAGGTCGAGCCCGAGGAGATCGAGGACCGAGGCGCGCAGCTCCTCGGCCTTCTGGCCTGAGGGGTTCTTCTGGACCCAGGCCCAGCCCATGGCGAACAGACGGTGGACTTTCTCCTCCGTGTTGGCGTAGACGTTCGGGTCGTAGGTGTAAACGGGCAGGACGGACTTTTCAGCCTCGGCTTTCAGCCGGTTCGTGGCGTCCAGGTCCTGGACCGTCAGGTCGAAGGGGGCGACGATGTCGGAGGGCGCGATCTCCCCGAGGTTGAGCCGGTTCACCTTCTTGGCCGGAGTGGAGGACTGGATCACGGAGAGGAGGAGGACGATCAGGCCGAAAAAAGTCCACCGGCTCTTCAAGAACTTCTCGGCCTTAGTGAGCTTCTTCTCCTCCCCGGCCGGCTCGGCCGGGGCCCGGTGGGGGTGGATCTCGGAGCCCTTGAACAACCTGATCTTGTCGAAGGAGAGGAGGCTCATGGGTGTTTCACTCGGCCTTGGCCTCCGACTTCTGGTAGGCCTTGATGATCTTCTGGACGAGCGGGTGCCGGACGACGTCCCGGTCGTCGAAGTAGCAGAAGCCGATCTCCTTGAGGTTCGAGAGGATCCTGATAGCCTGGAGGACGCCGGACTTGCGCGGCTGGGGGAGGTCGATCTGGGTGATGTCGGCCGTGATGACGAGCTTGGAATCGAAGCCCGCCCGGGTTAGGATCATCTTCATCTGCTCGCGGGTCGTGTTCTGGGCCTCGTCGAGGATGATGAAAGCGCTGTTCAGGGTCCGGCCGCGCATGAACGCCAGGGGCGCAATCTCGATGATCCCCTTCTCGATCAGGCGCGTGGCCTGGTCGTATTGCGACAGGTCAAAGAGCGCGTCGTAGAGGGGCCGGAGATAGGGGTTGATCTTCTGGGTGACGTCCCCCGGCAGGAAGCCGAGCTTCTCGCCCGCCTCGACGGCCGGCCGGGTGAGGATGATGCGGTTGACGGCCTTGTTTTGGAGGAAAGTCAGGGCCATGGCCATGGCCAGGTAGGTCTTGCCCGTCCCGGCCGGGCCGATGCCGAACACGAGGTCGAAATTCTGGATGGCCTGGATATAGGCCTTCTGGTTCAGGCTCTTGGGGTGGACGGACTTGCGGGACAGGTTCAGGGGCTCCGAGGGCTGGTATTCCTCAAGGGCGGCCGGCGTGCCCTCCTCGAGGAGGTCGAGGGCGATGAGAAGGTCCTCTTCCTTGAGGTGGTGGCCCCGGTCGGCGAGCTCACAGACCTTTTCGAAGTAGCGGCGGGCGAAATCGACTTTTTTCGGGTCGCCGTCGATGATGATCTGGTCGCCGCGAATGCCCAGGCTGACCCCCAGGCGTCCCTCGAGCTTGCACAGGCTCTTGTCGAGGACGCCGGCAAAGACGGAACCGGCCGTGCCGGGGTGGGTTATCTTTTCCATGGGGTATGCAACCGGGGAGGGGGCTCGTCGGTTTCAGGCATAAGCACCGCCATCTAAGCACGAATCCCCCGGATTTGTCAAGCCGGCCCGGGGGGAGCCACTCGGCTCCCGCCAGGGGTCGGCCTCTTGGCCAACCCCGGGTGTCCGGCCCTTGCCCGGACACCCGGGGTTGAAAAAAAGCCCCGCCTGGTATATATATTCTCCCTGCTTCCGGGGCCGGACCGGGTCCCCCCGGGGGCTCGAGGAGGCCTTATGGACAAGGAATTCACGGCCGTTTCGATCCCCACCTCTCTCTATAAGAAGATCGAAGAGGCGATCCAGGGGACGGAAGTCACCTCTGTCTCGAGCTATGTGGCCAAGGTCCTGAGGGAAAGCCTGTCCAAGGAGTCGCCCGAGGCCCAGGTCTTCAGCAAGGAAGAGGAAGACAAGGTCAAGGAGAGATTGAAGGCCCTGGGTTATATCGATTGATCAGGGTTCAAGCCCGCACTTTACGCGTTTTCCCCGGAAGCCAGAGAGGCCCCGCAGGTCCTGCGATGAATGGCGTAAAGGCTCGATTTGACCTCATCCAGATAGGGAGGAGACCATGATCCAGCCCCACGGCGGCAAGCTCGTCGAGCGAGTCCTCAAGGGCGCGGCGAAGAACGACGTCCTGTCCCGGGCCGCGAAGCTGCCCTGCCTGACGATCGACGCCGAGCTCGTCTCGGACGTGGAGAACATCGCCACCGGCGTCTACAGCCCCCTCGAGGGATTCATGGGGTCGGCGGAATTCCGGAGCGTCCTCAACGGGATGCGCCTGCCGAACGACATCGCCTGGACGATCCCCATCGTCCTCGATACCGACCGGAAGACGGCGGCGGGCCTCAAGATCGGTCAGGAGCTCCTGCTGCGGGCCGGGGACGGCCGTCCGGTCGCACTCATGCGTCTCGACGAGGCCTATGGCTTCGACCGGGCGGAGGCGGCGGAAAAGATCTTCGGGACGGCCGAGCCGGCCCACCCAGGCGTGGCCAAGATCCAGGACATGAAGGAGGTCCTGCTGGCGGGCCCTGTCGACCTCATCGAGGCTGCCCCGACGGCCTTCGACCGGTGGAAGCTCACGCCGCGGGAAACCCGCGTCCTGTTCGAGGCCAAGGGCTGGCGGACCGTCGTCGGCTTCCAGACCCGTAACACCCCCCACATCGGGCACGAATACGTCCAGAAAGCCGCCCTGACCTTCACCGACGGGCTCTTCATCAACCCCGTCATCGGCCGGAAGAAGAAGGGGGATTTCAAGGACGAGGTCATCCTCGCCTCTTACGAAGAGCTCATCCGCCACTATTATCTCAAGGAGCGGGCCGTCATGGCCATCCTCCAGATGGAGATGCGCTACGCCGGGCCCCGCGAGGCCATCCACCACGCCGTCATCCGCAAGAACTTCGGCTGCACCCATATCATCATCGGACGCGACCACGCCGGCGTCGGGAGCTATTACCATCCCTACGCCGCCCAGGAGATCTTCGAGGAATTTCCTGAGCTGGGGATCGTCCCCCTGTTCTTCCGGTCCTTCTACTACTGCCGGAAGTGCGGCTCGGTCGTCAACGAGAAGATCTGCCCCCACCCCGGGTCCGAGCAGATTCAGTTCAGCGGCACGAAGATCCGGGACATGCTGGTCCGGGGCGAGGTGCCGCCCGCGGAGCTCATGCGCCCCGAGGTGGCGAAGGTCATCATGCAGTTCAAGGACCCCTTTAATGAATGACAGAAAAGTCCTGGTCGTCGGACTAGATTGCGCGCCGGGCGAGCTCGTCTTCGGCCGCAGCGCCGAGCTCCCCGTGCTCCGGGGCCTCATCGAGCGGGGCGTCTCCGGCAGCCTCCGCAGCTCGGACCCGCCGATCACCATCCCGGCCTGGATGGTCATGGCCACGGGCATGGACCCCGGGCGCCTCGGGCTCTACGGCTTCCGCCACCGCAAGGGGTACTCCTACAACGAGATGTGGATCGCCAACTCCCGGGCCGTCCGGAAGAAAAAGCTCTGGGATTACATCGGCGAGCAGGGCGGAGCGAGCACGCTCGTCAGCGTCCCGCCGAGCTACCCGGTCTATCCCGTTTCCGGGAACCTCATCTCCTGCTTCATCACGCCGCCGGGCCCCGGCAAGGAGACGACCTATCCGCCGGCGCTCAAGGCCGAGATCGAAGAGAGGTTCGGGCCCTATATCTTCGACGTCGTCTTCCGCACCGAGGACCGGGGCCAGATCCTCAAGGAGATCTATGCCATGACCGAGAAGCGGTTCGAGGTCATGGACTGGCTCATCGCCGAGAAGCCCTGGAACCTTTTCATGTTCGTCGAGATCGGCGTCGACCGCATGCACCACGCCTTCTGGAAGTTCATGGACCCGGCCCATCACCTCCACGAGCCCGGCAACAAGTTCCAGAACGCGATCGTCGATTACTATAAATTCCTGGACGCGAAGATCGGCCGGCTCATCGCCCGGGCCGGCGACGATACGGTCGTTCTCGTCGTCTCAGACCACGGGGCGAAGCGGATGAAGGGGGCGTTCTGCGTCAACGAGTGGCTCATCGAGCAGGGCGACCTGGCCGTCAAGGAGCGCCCGTCGAAGCCGACGAGCCTCGACGACCTCCCGATCGACTGGCCGATGACGAAGGCCTGGGCCTGGGGCGGCTACTACGCCCGCGTCTTCCTCAACGTCGAGGGCCGCGAACCGCAGGGCATCATCCCTCCCGAGGACTATGAGAAGGAGAGGGACGCGCTCGCCGCCCGGCTGCTGGCGATCCGGGGCCCGAACGGCGAGCCCTGGGCGACGAAGATCATCAAACCGCAGGAGTATTACGAGGTGCTCGAGGGGGAATATCCCGACCTCATGGTCTACTTCGACGACCTGTACTGGCGGTCCGCGGGCACGCTCGGTTATGGGACGAAATACCTGGCCGAGAACGACACCGGGCCCGACGACGCCGTCCACGCCCAGGAGGGCATCTACATCCTGGCCGACCCCAAGACCAAGGCAGGCAAGAAGCTCAACGCGGATATCCTGGACATCGCCCCTACGGTCCTCGACATCATGGGCATCCCCATCCCCGGGGATATGAAAGGGAAGGTCATCCCGAGGTCCTAGCCGGAGAAGCGCTGGCGTGACAGGGCCGAAGACACAAAGGAGTTCGATATCATGTGCCAAGAACAGACCGGATTCACACTGTGGTTCACGGGCCTGCCCTGCTCGGGCAAATCGGCCGTGGCCGACCGGGTCGCGGCAATCCTCAAGGAGCGCGGGCGTTGCGTCGAGCGGCTGGACGGCGACATCGTCCGCCAGGACCTGACCCGGGACCTTGGTTTCTCGAAGAAGGACAGGGACGAGAATATCCGCAGAGTGACGTTCGTGACCAAGCTCCTCTCCCGCAACGGCGTCGCCGTCCTGACGTCGTTCATCTCCCCCTACCGGGAGATGCGCGACCGGGCCCGAGCGGAGGCCACGAATTTCCTCGAGGTCTACGCCAAGTGCCCGGTCGACGTCTGCATGCAGCGGGACGTCAAGGGCATGTACCAGAAGGCCATCAGAGGAGAGATCAAGGAGTTCACCGGGATCTCCGACCCCTATGAGGAGCCCCTGCGCCCCGAGATCGTCCTCGAGACCGACAAGGAGACGCTCGAGGAGAGCGTCCATAAAGTCCTCGCCAAACTCGAGGAACTCGGGTATATTTGAGGCCGCAGCAGGGAACCATGGCCACATTTCTCGTCACCGGAGGGGCCGGCTTCATCGGCTCTCACATCGCCGAGACGCTGGTCCGCCGGGGTGATCAGGTCCGGGTCCTCGACAACTTGATGACCGGCAAGAAGGAGAACCTGGCGCCCTTCATCGATCGGGTCGAGTTCATCGAGGGGGATATCCGGGACCTCGACATCTGCCGCCGAGCCGTCCGGGGTGCGGACCATGTCCTGCACCAGGCGGCTCTGCCCTCGGTACCCCGCTCAGTCGAGGATCCGCTGCTCGCGAACGGCATCAACGTCACGGGGACGCTCAATATGCTCCTCGCGGCCCGGGACGCTGGCGTCTGGAGCTTCGTCATGGCTTCCTCGTCCTCCGTTTACGGCGACGACCCCCGCACGCCGAAACGCGAGGGGCAGGAGGGGAAGCCGCTCTCGCCCTACGCTGTAGGGAAGTTCGTCGGTGAGAAATACTGCGAGGTCTTCCACGACCTCTTCAGGATGAAAACGGTCGCTCTCCGCTATTTCAACGTCTTCGGCCCCCGCCAGGACCCCGAATCCCAATACGCCGCCGTTATCCCGCTCTTCATCACCAAGGTCCTCCGGGGGGAGCGTCCCGTCGTCTACGGGGACGGCGAGCAATCCCGCGACTTTACCTATGTCGACAATGTCGTCGAGGCCAATCTCCTTGCCGCTGAGTCCGGCGTGGCTGGCGGCGAAACGCTCAATATTGCCTGCGGCGAGCGGCTGACGATCAACGCCCTGCTCACGGCCGTGAACGGAATCCTCGGCGCGGACATCCGGGCGGTTAATGCCGAGCCGAGGCCGGGAGACATCAGGCACTCGACGGCAGACGTCGGACGGGCCCGGCGTGTCCTGAATTTCAACCCGCGGGTCCCGTTCCTGGAGGGGCTTCGGAAGACCGTCGACTGGTACAGAGAAAGGAGCTGACACCTTGAACACCAATGCGTCTAAACTGATCGAGAAGATCCAGAAGAAGAGAGCTCGGATCGGCATCGTCGGCCTCGGCTACGTCGGCGTCCCGCTGGTCAAGACGTTCCTCCAGAAAGGGTTCCGCGTCACGGGCTTCGACATCGACAAGAAGAAGGTGGACATGCTCAACCGCGGGAAGAGCTACATCCGCCACATCTCCGCGGCCGAGGTCAAGAGCTTCCTCAAAGGGAAAAGATTCGCCGCCACGTCGGATTTCCGCCGGCTCCGTGAGGCCGATGCCGTCATCATCTGCGTCCCGACGCCGCTTGACGGCCACGGCGGGCCCGACCTCTCTTATGTTCTCAACACGACGATCACCGTCGCCGAGCACCTCAGGCGGGGCCAGCTCGTCGTCCTGGAGAGCACGACCTATCCCGGGACGACCGACGAGGAGATGCTTCCCATTCTCGAGTCCCGCGGCCTGAGGGGCGGACGGGACTTTTTCCTGGCCTTCTCCCCGGAGCGCGAGGACCCCGGCAACAAGAATTTCTCGACGGCCACGACGCCCAAGGTCGTCGGCGGTCTGACGCCCGACTGCCTCAAAGTGGCCAAGACGCTCTACGACCAGATCATCGTCCGGACCGTGCCGGTGACATCGACCAAGGTGGCCGAGTCCACGAAGCTCCTCGAGAACATCTTCCGCTCGGTCAACATCGCCCTGGTCAATGAGCTGAAGATGATCTTCGAGCGCATGGGAATCGACGTCTGGGAGGTCATCCGGGCGGCGTCGTCAAAGCCTTTCGGCTTCATGCCCTTCTATCCCGGGCCAGGCCTGGGCGGGCACTGCATCCCCATCGACCCCTTCTACCTGACGTGGAAGGCCAAGGAAGTCGACTACCAGACGAAGTTCATCGAGCTCGCGGGAGAGATCAACACCTTCATGCCCTACTACGTCATGGAGAAGACCGTGGCCGCCCTGAACGACAGGGGGAAATCGGTTAAGGGGGCGAAAGTCCTCGTCCTCGGCATCGCCTACAAGAAGGACATCGACGACCCGCGCGAGTCGCCGTCCATCAAGATCGTCAGCCTGTTCCAGAGGAAGGGGGCCAAGGTCTCCTACAACGACCCTTACATCCCGCGCGTCGTCGGCCACCGGGAATATCCGGGCATGGATATCCGGTCCGTGCCTCTGACCGCGGCCCGGCTCAGGGGATCGGACGCCGTGATCATCGCCACGGACCACTCCGCCTACGACTACCGTTGGATCGTGAAGCACGCGCCGCTCGTCGTCGACACGCGGAACGCCGTCAAGGGGAAGCGCCGGAACGTCGTCAAGGCCTGAGCTAGCAGATCCGGGGGAGGAGCTCCGAGGTCAGGGGTTCGAGGCGGCGGAGGCCGCCCGACTCGGTCGCGAGAAGGAGCTCGCCCGGCTTTCCCACCTTATCCTGGACCTCGCCGATGACGGCGGCCTTCCGCCCCAGGGGATTTTTCCGGAGGCGCTCGACGAATTCGGCTGCCCGGCGGGCGGGGGCGACAATGACGGCCTTGCCTTCGCACGCCATATAGAGCGGGTCGATGCCGAGGAGCTCGCTCGCTCCCCGGACGGCCCGGCTGAGCGGGATCCGGGCTTCTTCGATGAGCACGGGGTGGGGGAGACCGGCGGCCAGCTCGGACAGCACGGTCGCGAGTCCGCCCCGCGTGACGTCCCTCATCCAAAGCGCCCCTCTCTTCCAGAGCGGGAGGAGGAAGAGGAGCGGGGCGCAGTCGCTGCGGGCCTGCGTCCTCAGGCCGAAATCCCCCCGGGCGGCCAGGACGGCCAGGCTGTGGTCGCCGAGCGTGCCGGTCAGGATGACCTTGTCGCCGCGCCTGATCCGGCCCGGAGCCGGGCGGCCGACGGCCGCGCCGATGCCGGCCGTGTTGACGTAGATCTTGTCGCCCTGGCCCTTCCGGACGACCTTGGTGTCGCCGGTGGCGATCGTCACCCGGGCCTTCCGGGCGGCCCGCGCGATGGACCCGAGCACCCTGTCCAGCGTTTCTTCCTCGAGGCCTTCCTCGAGGATCAGGCCGAGCGAGAGGAAGCGCGGCGCGGCGCCGGACACGACCAGGTCGTTGACGGTGCCGTTGACGGCCAGCTGTCCGATGTCGCCGCCGGGGAAAAAGAGCGGGTCGACGACGTAACTATCGGTCGTGAAGGCGATCTTCCCGGGAAGGAGGGCCGCGTCGCCGAGCTCGTCGAGAACGGCGTTGCGAAACGACGGCAGGATTCGGCCGGCGATAAAGTCGCGCATGAGCCGGCCACCGCTGCCGAGCTCCAGGCTGATCCTCTTCATGCGGCCCTCCCCAGGCCCCGCCCGTACTTGTAATGGATGAGGCAGGCGCCCTCGTAGGAGACCATGCAGGGGCCGAGCGGCGATTCCGGGGTGCACGTGACACCGAAGAGCCGGCAAGCGTCGGGACGGAGGGCGGCGCGGAGAACGTCGCCGCACCGGCAGCCGGGAAGGTCGCGCGCCGGGGCCGACGTCCGGAGGCCGAATTTCGAAGCGGCGTCGAACCCGGCATAGGCCCGCCTGAACTTCATGCCGCTCGCCGAGATCGTCCCCAGGCCCCGCCAAGTCGCGTCGCAGGGCTCGAGGACCTCGGCCATCACCTTCCGGGCGACGGGGTTGCCGCCGGGACGGACGGCCCGCGCATACTCGAGGGCGACGCGCGGCTTGCCCTCGACGGCCTGCCCGAGGACGGACCTCACGGCGAGCAGGATGTCGCCGGGTTCGAAGCCGGCCACGGCGCCCGGGACGCCGAACTCCTCCGCTACGAAGGCGTACGGCTCGAGGCCGATGATCGCGCTCACATGGCCCGGGTAGAGGAACCCCGCGACGCCGATGCGGCCCGCCTCGAGCAGGACGCGCAGCGCCGGCGGGATGAGCCAGAGGGCCCGGAGGACAGAGAAGTTGGCGAGCCCGGCCGTCCTCGCCTCCTTGACGGTCATGGCGATCGCCGGGATGGTCGTCTCGAAGCCGGCTCCGAAGAAGACCGTCTCCCGGCCCGGCGCCGAGCTGGCCATGGCCAGCGCCTCTTCCGGAGAATAGACGATCTTGAGCCGCGAATCCCGGGCCGGGACGGCCGTCTGGAGCGAGCCCTGCCTCGTCGGGACGCGGGTCATGTCCCCGAAGGTCGCCAGCGTCAGGCCTTCGTGGCCGCCCAAGAGGGAGATGGCCGCCTCGTGCAGGGCGTTCGGCGTGATGCACACGGGGCAGCCCGGTCCCGAGACCATCTCCACGCCCGCCTCGGCCAGGAGGGGGCTCAGCCCATGCTTGAAAAGGGCCATGGTGTGCGTGCCGCAGACCTCCATGATCCGGAGGGGTGAAGGGAGGCGTCGAGCGAGTCCGGCGATGTCCCGCAGCAGCCCGCGGACGGCCTTTCCGTCCCGGAGTTCCTTCATCAGCCCGTCTCCGCCAGCTCCCGGAAGAGGCGGAGGGTCTTGCGCGCCTCCTTCTCGTCCATGAGGGAGATGGCGAACCCGGCGTGGACGATGACCCAGCCCCCGACCTTGGCCTCGGGCAGCAGCGAGAAGTTCGTTCTCACCTCGTTGCCCATGTAGTCGACGACACCCAGTCCCGACCCATCGAGCCGAATGATTTTCGCGGGTACGGCGAGGCACATCGCGTCCAGTTTATCACATCTCGGCGGGCCGCCCAAACAGGGTCTCCCAGGGGTGGAGGGGATACGGAAACGCGTTTATTTACGGCGCTTCCCCATGCTATAATGGTCAGCTATGTGGGAAAGCCTGAAGGGTTACATCAAGCCCGGGAGCGAGGAAGAGCGCCTCGTCCGAGAGATCGACATGGCCAGGTTGCCCCGCCACGTCGCCGTCATCATGGACGGCAACGGCCGCTGGGCCGCCCGGAGAGGCCTGGCCCGGGCCGAGGGCCACAAGGCCGGGTCCGAGTCCGTGCGGGAGGCCGCCGAGACATGCGCGCGGCTGGGGGTCTCGTACCTGACGCTCTACGCCTTCTCCAAGGAGAACTGGAAACGGCCCCGGCAGGAGGTCATCCGCCTGTGGCGGCTCCTCCGGGATTCCCTGAAAACGGACGGCCGCCTGTTCATGGAAAACAACCTCCGCCTCAAGGCCATCGGGCAAAGGCCCGGCATCCCCCGGCTGGTCCTGAAGGAGATCGAGCGCCTGGAGAAGGCGACCGAGGGGAACAGCCGGATGACCCTCATCCTGGCCCTGAATTACGGCGGCCGTGCGGAGATCCTCGATGCCGTCGGCCGGATCCTCCGGAGCCGGACCGTCCGGCCCCAGGATCTCGACGAGGAGCGCTTTTCCGGGTTCCTCTACACGGGCGGCATCCCCGACCCCGACCTCCTCATCCGGACGAGCGGGGAGATGCGCGTCTCGAATTTCCTGCTCTGGCAGATCGCCTACACCGAGCTCTGGATCACCCCCGTCCTGTGGCCGGACTTCCGGAGGAAGGACCTGTTCGAGGCCGTCGTCGATTACCAGAAGCGCGACCGGAGGTTCGGGGACGTCCAGTCCCGTCAGGACAAGCAGGGCTGAAACCCGGCCCCGGCCGGATCAGCGGATATAACGTCTATCATCGGAGAGTTCGGAGCCGACATGAGCCTTCGGAAACGCGTGCCCACCGCCATCGTTCTCATGGGCGTCCTTTTCGTCATCATCCAGTACGCCCCGAAGATCGTCCTCTACGTCTTTCAGCAGGCCTTTATCGTGGCCGCCCTCATCGAGTTCTACCGGCTGGCCGAACGGAGGGGTCTGATGCCGCAGAAGGCCCTGGGGATCGTCCTGGCCCTGTTCGTCAGCGTGACGGCCTATTTCCCGTCCTTCCCGCTCGAGGCGGCCATTTATGCGGGCCTTCTCCTCTCAGGCTTCTATTTCGTTATTTACTTCAACAGCCTCGAGAGGCTCCCATTCTTTCCAGCGTCCTTCGCCATCACCCTCCTCGGCACGGTCTATCTGAGCTTCCCCCTGAACTTCCTCTATCGCATCCGGCTCGAGGACGGACCGTTCTACCTGTACTTCCTGTTCTCCGTTGTCTTCTTGGGTGATACGGGGGCCATGTTCGCGGGCAAGGCGTTCGGGAAGCACAAGATGACCCCGGTCGCCAGCCCCAATAAGACGTGGGAGGGCAGCGCGGGCGGGATCCTTTTCGCCGTCGGCGGCGCGGTCCTCGCCCAGCAGGTCCTCCTGTCCTCCGTCGTTCCCCTGTGGCAGGCGGTCCTGACGGGCATCGTCGTCCACGCCGTGGCCCAGGTGAGCGACCCGCTCGAGTCGCTCTTCAAGAGGGCAGTCGGGGTCAAGGATTCCTCCAACGCCTTGCCCGGCCACGGCGGGTTCCTCGACCGGATCGACAGCCTGATCCTGGCCGGCCCGCTGTTCTATTTCATCGTCAAGTATCTCTGGAAATAGGCGCGGCAGACCCATGGTCCGGACGATTGCCATCCTCGGCTCGACGGGGTCCATCGGCACCAGCGTCCTCGACGTCGTCGACCGCCTGGCCGGCCGGTTCGAGGTGACGGCTCTGGCGGCTGGCTCGAACCTGCCACTCCTCGCCCGGCAGATAGAGACGTACCGTCCACGCCTGGTCTCCGTAAAGAAGGCCGCGGACGCCGAGGCCCTCCGGCCGCTGGCCCGCCGCCGGGGCGTCCGGCTCGTGTCCGGCCCCGAGGGCGCGGAGGAGGTCGCGGGCGACGGACGGGCCGACACCGTCGTCTCGGCCATCACCGGCATCGACGGCTTGCGTCCGACGCTGGCCGCTGTCCGGGCCGGCAAGCGCGTCGCCCTGGCCAACAAGGAATCCGTGGTCGCTGGGGGCGAGCTCCTGTTCCGGGAGGCGTCCCGGTCCGGGGCCTGCATCGTTCCCGTGGACAGCGAGCACAGCGGCGTCTTTCAATGCCTGGCCGGCGTCAGGAAGTCCCGCGTGTCGCGGGTCGTCCTGACGGCCTCGGGCGGCCCCTTCTTGCGCGCACCTCTCCGGGACCTCAGGAGTAAGCGGCTCGAGGACGTCCTGCGGCACCCGACCTGGAGGATGGGAAAGAAAGTGACCGTGGACTCGGCGACCCTCATGAACAAGGGTCTGGAGCTCATCGAGGCCCGCTGGCTCTTCGACCTCGAACCGGCCCGGCTGGCCGTCCTCATCCATCCCCAGAGCGTCGTCCACGCCCTGGTCGAAATGGTCGACGGCTCGGTCCTGGCCCAGATGAGCGCCGCCGACATGAGGATCCCCATCCAGTATGCCCTGACCTTCCCCGAACGGCGCGACACGGGCCTACCGCGGCTCGACCTGGCCGTCGCGCGGCGGCTCGAGTTCCACGAGGTCGACATACGGCGCTATCCGCTCTTCGCCCTGGCCCGCCGGGCCCTCGACGCCGGCGGCAGCCATCCCGTGGCCCTCAACGCGGCCAACGAAACGGCCGTCACGGCCTTCCTCGAGGGGAGGATCTCCTTCTCTGATATCCCGGCGGTCGTCCACGCGGTCATGGACGGCCACCGCCCCGCCCCGGCCGATTCGCTCGAGGCGATCTTCGCCGTCGACCGGGAGGCGCGGCGCGCGGCGCGCCACATCCTCAGGCAAAGGTAAGATCATGGGCAACTTTCTCGGCACACTCGCCGCCTTCGTCATCGTCTTCGGCATCCTCGTCTTCGTCCACGAATTCGGCCATTTCTTCATGGCCAAGCTCGTCGGCATCCGGGTCGAGGTCTTCTCGTTCGGGTACGGCAAGCGGCTCATCGGGGTCAAGAAAGGGGATACGGACTACCGGATCAGCCTCATCCCCATGGGGGGCTATGTCAAGCTCCTCGGCGAGGGGATGTTCGAGCCGGGGCGCGCCGTCGCGCCCGACGACATGACGGCCAAGACGCGCGGCCAGAGGCTCCTTGTCATGGCCATGGGCTCGGTCATGAACATCCTCCTCGCCGTCGTCCTGGTTGCCGTCATCAACCTCGTCGGCGTGCCGTCACCGGTCTACCTGGACCAGAAGCCCGTCATCGGCTGGATCGACAAGGACTCGCCGGCCGCCCACGCCGGGCTCCAGATCGATGACGAGATCATCCGGATCAACGACCGGGCCGTCAAGGCCTGGAGCGACGTCGAGATCGCCGTCGGCTCCCGGCCCGACAAGAAGATCCGGGTGGAATTCCTCAGGAACGGCCGGGCCGCCACGGCCGAGCTCCAGACGGAGTCGGTCGGCAGCTATTCCTTCGGCTACGCGGGGTTCAAGGCCAAGACCCTGACCGAGGTCCAGATGACGCTGCCGGGCTCCCCGGCCGAGAAGGCCGGCCTGCGGCCCGGCGACGTCATCCTGGCCGTCGACGGCCGGCCGCTATTTTTCTATCAGTTCATCCAGGTCATCGAGAGGAGCGCGGGGAAGGAGCTCCAGTTTAGCGTCCGGCGGGGCGGCGGGGCCGTGACCGTTCCCGTGACGCCCCGCAGGGAAGGGGACGTCGGCAAGATCGGCATCCGCCAGACGGCGGAGTCCGTCCTCAAGAAATACGGCCTCGGCCAGGCCGTCGACCAGAGCGTCCGTGAGAACCTCCGGAACACATTCCTCGTCGTCCAATTCCTGAAGGACCTCTTCACGGGGGAGGCCTCGACGAAGCAGCTCGGCGGCCCGCTCGAGATCGCCAACCTCTCGTATGCCGCCCTGCGCATGGGGTGGTTGGCCCTGATCAGCTGGATCGCGGTCATCAGCCTCCAGCTCGGCATCCTTAACCTGTTCCCCATCCCGGTCTTCGACGGCGGCCAGATCTTCGTCCTCATCATCGAATCCGTCTTCCGCCGCGACCTCGGCCCCAAGGCCCGCGCGATCTGGATGCAGATCGGGTTCGTGATCTTCGTCGCCCTGATTGTCTTCGTCATCCTCAACGACATCGTCAAGAAGCTCCCCCACGGCTGGGGGAGCCTCCTGCCGTTCTAAGGGAGGGCCCATGTTCGAGCGCCGCAGGACACGCCAGATCCTGGTCGGCGGTGTGGCCGTCGGCGGGGGAGCGCCCGTCGTCGTCCAGGCCATGACCAAGACGGACACTCGGGACGTCGAGACCACCGCGGCCCAGGTCCGCCGTCTGGAGAGGGCCGGGGCCGAGATCGTCCGCCTGGCCGTGCCGGACCGGCGGGCCGCCCGGGCCCTGGGCAAGATCAAGGCCCGGGTCCGGGTCCCCCTCATCGCCGACATCCACTTCGACCACCGGCTGGCCCTGGCCGCGCTCGAGGCCGGCGTCGACGGACTGAGGATCAATCCCGGGACGATCGGCTCCAAGGACAGGGTCCGCGAGGTCGTCCGCGCCGCCAGCGAGCGGGCCGTGCCGATCCGCATCGGGGTCAATTCCGGCTCGCTCGAAAAGGACCTGCTGGCGAAGTCCGGCGGGGTCACGGCCGAGGCCATGGTCGAGAGCGCCCTGCGGCACGTGCGCATCCTCGAGGACCTGGATTTCCGGCTGATCAAGATCTCGCTCAAGGCCGCCGACGTCGCGAGGACGCTCGAGGCCTATCGGCTCCTGGCCGCGAAGGTCGACTACCCGTTTCACGCCGGCATCACCGAAGCCGGGCGGCTCTTCGCGGGGAGCATCAAGTCCGCGGCCGGACTGGCCTTGCTGTTGGCCGAGGGGCTGGCCGACACGATCCGCGTTTCCCTGACGGCGCCTCCGGAAAAGGAGGTCTTTGCCGCCTACGAGATCCTCCGCAGCCTCGGCCTCTACGACAAGGGCGTCGTCTTCGTCTCCTGCCCGACGTGCGGCCGGACCGAGGTCGACCTGATGGCCATCGCCGCCCGGGTCGAACGGGCCGCCCGCCGCCTCAGCACGCCGATGACCGTCGCCGTCATGGGCTGCGCCGTCAACGGTCCGGGAGAGGCCAGGGAAGCCGACATCGGCCTCGCCTGCGGCCGCGGGTCAGGCGTCATCTTCAAGAAGGGACGGCTCGCCGGGAAGGTCCGCGGCAAGAAGATGGTCGATGATTTCATCGCCGAGATGATGAAGCTCGCCCGGGAGATCGACGGAGGCCGGTGAACCCGCCATGACAGACAGAGCGAAGCGGCCGGGCGTGCCGAAAGCCACGGCGCGGAAGTATGAGAACCTCGGGACGCTCCTCAGGGGAATGGGGCGCGTCCTGGTGGCTTTTTCGGGGGGGGTCGACAGCAGCCTCCTCCTCAGGGCGGCGCACGACGTCCTCGGCCGGAATGCCCTGGCCGTGACGGCCTCGAGCGAGGTCCACACGGCCCGCGAACTCCGGGAGGCGAGGCAGGGTGCGGCGGCCATCGGGTCGCCCCTCCGCGTCGTCCGGGTCCGGCTCCTCGGCCGGCCGGCCTTCGCGGCCAACCCTCCCGACCGCTGCTATCACTGCAAGAAGGCCCTCTTCTCGCTCTTCCTCGACATCGCCAGGAAGCAGGGGATCCCACACGTCCTCGATGGGACCAACGCCGACGACGCAGCGGATTTCCGCCCGGGGGAGAGGGCCCTCAGGGAGCTCGCCGTGAGCTCTCCCCTCCGGGAGGCGGGCCTCGGGAAGAAGGACATCCGGGCCCTCTCCAGACGCCTCGGGCTCGCCACCGCGGCCCGGCCGTCGCGGGCCTGCCTCGCCTCGCGTTTCCCCTACGGAACGGGGGTCACGGCCGACGGCTTGCGGCGCGTCGATGCGGCCGAGGAGATCTTCCGCAAGCTGGGGTTCGAACAGGTCCGCGTCAGGGACAATGGCTCGACCGCCCGGGTCGAGGTCGAGCCAAGGCGCTTCGCCGCGCTACTCGACACGAAAACCCGGGAACGGATCGTCCGGGCGCTCCGCAAGCTCGGCTGGAATTATGTGACGCTCGACCTCGCGGGCTATCGGACCGGGAGCCTCAACGAGGTCCTGAAGAAGCGCTGACCGCCCCTGTTTCTGAGGGCGCCGCCCGCCGTCGCGGGCAAAAAAAGAACGGGAGAAGGCAGGACCGCGTCCTCCCTTCTCCCGTCCGTCTGTTCGCGGCTAACCGCGAAGCCCGCGGGTCGAGGGCTCCGCTCAGTCGACCTTTTCTGTCTTCTTGTCGGTGATGATGCCGACGACGTCAACGCCCGCGCTCTTGACGATGTCCAGGATCGACTCGGCCAGGATGCCGAACTCCAGGTCGCCGTCCATCCTGAGGTACAGCTTCTTTTCCGTCGCCGTCAGGAAGGCCTCTTCGAGCGAGTTCTGGAGGGTCTCGAGGGTTACCCGGTCATTCTTGAGGTACAAGCGGTACCCCTTCGGCTCCTGGGAGTTCCTCTGGATGGAGAGCACGACCGGCGGCGGGTTTTCGGGCACGTCGGTAGTGAACGCCGCGTTGGGGATCCGGACATCGATGCCCTTCTGGACGAGGGGCGTGACGACCATGAAGATGATGAGCAGGACGAGCAGGACGTCGCAGAGAGGGACGACATTCGGTTCCGACCTGATTTTCTCTTTGCCGCTCACGGACACTGAGAATCCCATGATATGCCTCTCATTCCTCCGGCAGCACGTGCGCCGGGGATGGACTTACCTGGCGGATTCCGCGCTGCGGACGAAGAAGTCGACGACCTGAGAGGTCGTGTTCGACATCTCGGCGTTGTAGACCTCGATCCGGGTGTTCAGGATGCTGAAGCACCATAGGGCGATGATCGCGACGCCGATGCCGAAGGCCGTGGTGACCAGGGCTTCGGAAATGCCGCCAGCGACCGCGCCGATCCCGCCCGACCCGGTCAGGGCCATGCCGCGGAACGCGTTGATGATGCCGGAGATCGTCCCGAACAGGCCAATGAACGGGGCGGAGGTGGCGATCGTCGCCAGGACCGAGAGGCCCCGCTTGAGGTCCTGCTCGTACATCGTGGCGGCTCTCTCGCAACCTCTCGTCGCCGTTTCGACCTGCTGTTCGATGGACAGCTTGGCTTCCTTGCCCTCCATGAACTCCTGGATACCGGCGGCCGTGACACGGGCCAGATGGCTGCCCTTGTTGTCCTTCTTATTAGCCAGGGCCAGGGCGTCCCGGATGTTGCCGGCCTTGAGCAGGTCGGACAGCTTGGGCGCCACTTCCTGGGATCTCTTGCGGGCCTTCTGGAACGTCATCTCCCTCTCGATGAAGATGTAAAGGGAAACGATCGACAGACCGATCAGCAAGATCGAAACCGCTCTGGCCACTGTTCCCATCTGCTGCCACATTTCAATGAGACCGAATTGCATGGGTCATACCTCCTTTTAAATATCGAAAGCCATTCTCTAGCTTTGTTACTTCAGCTGGAATCGGACGGTGACGGTGAAGATGACCGGCCGCGGGCGGCCGTTGATGATCATCGGCTCGTACACCCACTGACGGACCGCGTCGATGGCCGCCTGGTCGAGCAGGGGGATTGAGCGCAGGACCTTCAGGCTGGCCACGCGTCCATAGATGTCCGTCGTCGCTTCGATGATGACGACGCCTTCAACCCGCGCCTGGCGCGCGATCTCCGGGTAGGTCGGCTCCACGGAGTGGACGAGTTTCGGCGGCTTGATCTCCCCGATCGCCCGGACCGGGGCTTCGACCTCGCCGACGACACCGCCCAGCACCCCGCCGACGACGCCACCCAGGACACCGCCAACGACTCCACCCTCGACTCCACCCTCGACTCCGCCCTCGACCCCGATGTCCGAAAGCTTCTCTTCCGCGATCTGGTCCGGGATCTCGACAGGCGCCACCAGACGGCCCGGCTCGACCGCCGCCTGCGTCTGAACCGGCTTGATCCGCGTCGTCTTGGCCATCGCCTTCTTCTTTGCCGGCGGCGGCGGAGGCGGTGGCGGCGGCGGAGGCGGCGCCAGGAAGGCGCTGTACACTTCCACCTTCGGCAGATCTACGGTCGAGAGCAGGGGGATGACGATCAGCGTGATGATGAGGGCCGCGTGGACGATGATGGCGACCGGAAGAGCGAAGGCCTTCCTCTGCGTGCCCTTCTCGCCCCGGAAGAAAGAGTCCTTGAAGAGCGCGGGCACAGCATTCCTTGTGTACTGCTTTTTGACTTCCGCCATTGTCCTTACCTCATGCTCGCGATTCTATAGAATAGCGCAAGCGATAGTATAAAGAAAAAAAACCCGTTTGACAAGAAAAAAAATCACCTCCGCCCGGCGTTTTTCGGCTTGAACAGCTGCCTCCAGAACAGGACGACGGGACACGACAGGTAAATCGTTGAATAGACGCCTTCTATGGACCCGAAGAGCATGATGAAGGCGAAGTCGTTGATGCTCTTGCCCCCGAACAGGAAGAGGGACAGGACGGCCAGGAAGACGGTGCCGGTGGTGATGATCGTCCGGCCGAGGCTCTGATTGATGCTCCGGTTGAGGATCGTTTCGAACGGCTCTTTCCTCATCGCCTTCAGGTTCTCCCGGACCCGGTCGAAGACGACGACCGTGTCGTTGATGGAATAGCCGACGATCGTCAGCAGCGCGGCGATGATCGGGAGATTGATCTCCCGGTTGGTGAAAGAGTAGACGCTGAGGGCCATGAGGACGTCCTGGGTCAGGGTGACGATGGCCGAAACGCCGTATTCGAGCTTGAAGCGGAAGCCGATGTAGACGAGCATCCCGATGAGGGAGAAGATGACGGCCAGGGTCGCCTTCTTCCGCAGGTCGGCCCCGGCCTGGGGTCCGACCGTTTCCTTGCTGGCCACGACGAACTTGCGCTGCCCGTCTTTGCCCCTCAGGGCTTCGATGACCCGGTCGCCGAGCTTCTCGTGGGCCTCGAGCTCCTGCAGGGCGTCCTTGGCCGAGATGACCTGGAGGGTCCGGATCATGAACTCACGGCCCGACGAGCCGCTGGCCTGGATAACGCTCTCGCCGAGGCCCGCCTGCCCGAGCTCCGAGCGGATGTCCGAGATCGTGATCGGGTCATTGAAAACGATCCGGACGAGCGTCCCGCCGCCGAAATCGACGCCGAGCTTGAGGCCCTTGCCGAAGGAGATGTTCAGGGCGCCGGCGAGGATGACCGCCCCCGTGAGCGCCAGGGCCACGAACCGGTATTTCATGAAGTTGACGTTGGGGGTTTTGAAGAATTCCATGGTTAGATGCTCAACTTTTGGGTCTGGGCGGAATGCGTCATGTCGAAGATCCAGTGCGAGACGAAGACGGCCGTGAAGAGGTTGGCGCCCAGGCTGATCATAAGCGTTATCGCGTAACCCCTGATCGGGCCCGTCCCGAACTGAAAGAGGAAGAGGGCGGCGATGATCGTCGTCACGTGCGTGTCCAAGATCGTCCGGAAAGCCCGGGAGAAGCCCAAGCTGATGGAGTTCAGGATCGTCTTCCCCGAACGGAGTTCCTCGCGGATCCGCTCAAAGACGAGGACGTTGCAGTCGACGGCCATGCCGATGCCCAGGATGATGCCCGCGATGCCGGGCAAAGTCAGGGTCGCCCGGAAATAGGCCAGGGCGCCGAAGAGGATGATCTGGTTGAGGATCAGGGTGACGATGGCGTTGATGCCGGAGACCTTGTAGTAAACGAGCATGAAGGCCATGATGGCGATGAGGGCGATCAGCGCGGCCAGGAAGCCGGCCCGGATGGAGTCGGCGCCGAGCGACGGCCCGATCGTCCGGGTCTCGAGGGTCTTGATGCCAGCCGGCAGGGCCCCGGCCTTGAGGATGAGGACGAGGTCTTTCGCGGCCTCCATGGTGAAGTTCCCCTGGATGATGCCGCTGTCGCTGATCCGGGCGTTGATGTTCGGGGCCGACTGGACCTTCTTGTCGAGGACGATGGCCAGCGGCTTGCCGATGTTCTCGCCCGTCATCTGCTCGAACCTCCGGGCGCCGTCCGCCTTGAGCTGGAAGGCGACGGCCGGCTGCCCCCACTCGTCCTGGCTCTGGCGGACGAGGCGCAGGTCCTTGCCCGTTACGGTGGCGACCTTGGTGACGAGGTAGAAACCCTCGGCCCGCCGCTTAGGGTCGCCCTTGACGACCTCCATGTCGTCGGGGACCTTGCCCCCGAAGTCCTTGAGCAGGGTCGCCTCGTCGGCGGCCGGGCCGGCCTTGACGAGTTTCCATTCGAGGACGGCCGCGGTCTTGATGATGTACTGGACGTGCTCGGGGTTGTCGACGCCCGGCAGCTCGACGATGATTTGCTCCCGGCCGTAGCGGGCGATGATCGGCTCGGCGACTCCGAACTGGTCGATGCGGTTGCGGATCGTTTCGACGGACTGCTCGACGGCCTGGTCCTTCATGAGCTGCATCGCCGGGGCCTTCATGGCGATCGTCGCCACGGGTCCGTTGAAGCTGTAGTCCCAGTCCCGGAGGTACTGGTCGAGCTGTTCGCGGACCTTGTCTGCCTCGTCCGGGTTGAGCCCCTGGATGGTGAACTTACCGGGCTCCAGGCGCGTCATGACGCCGCAGGTGATGGCGTTCTTCTTGAAAACGTCCTGGAGGCGGAGGATCTCCTGGTCCGTTTCCATGACCACGGCGTCCTCGGTCATGATCTGCATGACCAAGTGGACGCCGCCCTTGAGGTCGAGGCCGAGCTTGACCTTATCGCGGATGGGCCAGGCGACGCCGATGGATATGAGCACCACAGCCGCGGTGAGACCTATCTTCCAGCGCAATCCTTTCTTCATGGCGACCCCTTCGCTTCGACCGCGCCGGCGGTCAGCCCACTTTCTCCGGCGACGTGTCCGTGGCGCCAAGGATGACCCCCACGGCGCTCTTGGTGATGTCGATCTTGACGTTGGCGGCGATCTTGAGCTCGATGCGGTCCTTCTGCACCCCCATGACCGTGCCGAAGATCCCGGCGGTGGTGACGATCCGGTCGCCCGGCTTCAGGGCTTCGACCATCTCCATGTGCTTTTTCTGCTTCTTGCGCTGGGGCATGATGAGCAGGAGATAGAAGATGGCGATCATGCCGATGATCGGGAGAAAGGTTATGAGCATACTGGGCCGCGCGACCTGTCCGGCCGCCGGCTGCTGGGCCTGGGAAAAAAGCGTGGCGAAAATCATGTCGTTTCTTCCTTATCGGTTTCCCTAGAAATTATACTCTTCTTCAAGATAGGAAAGGAATTAGAGTGTACAGAATGACGGATTCTGCGGAAGATGTCAAGATAAAAGTGCAGGTTGTGGATGGTGTGAAGGACGGCCGAGCTCATCTCCTGTCGCTCGAAGAGATGGCGGAGGTAGGCCCGCGAGAAATTCCGGCAGGTGTAGCATGCGCAGGACTCGTCGAGGGGCCGGGGGTCGCGGGCGTACTTAGCGTTCTTGATCGACACCCGGCCCCGGCTCGTGAAGAGGGTTCCGTTGCGGGCGTTGCGGGTCGGGAGGACGCAGTCGAAGAGGTCGACCCCCCGCTCGACGGCCTCGAGGATGTCCTCGATGTAGCCCATCCCCATGAGGTAGCGGGGCTTGTCCCGGGGGAAGAGGGAATCGCCGGTTTCGAGGACCTCGAGGAGCCGCGTCTTGGGCTCGCCGATCCCCAGGCCCCCGTAGGCGTAGCCGGGAAAGTCCAGGGCCACAAGCTCCTCGATCGAACGGCGCCTCAGGACCGGGGAGACCCCGCCCTGGCTGATCCCCCAGAGCTGCCGGCGGCCGTCCGTCCGGGCGAACCGCTCCAGGGCCCGTCGCGCCCAGGCCGTCGTTAACCGGACGGCCTCGGCCATCGTCTCCTCGGCATAGGGATAGGCGGGAAAGTAGTCCAGGCACATCAAGATGTCGGCCCCCATGCGTGTCTGGAGATCGACGGCATCTTCGGGCGTCAGGAAGATGCGACTGCCGTCGAGATGCGAGGCGAAGCGGACGCCCTCGTCGGAGACTTTGACCAGCGGGGACAGGCTGTAGATCTGGAAGCCGCCACTGTCGGTCAGGATGGGCTTCGGCCAGGAAATGAAGGCGTGCAGCCCGCCCATGGCCTCGATGACGTCGACCCCGGGGCGCAGCGAGAGGTGGTAGGAATTGAGCAGGATGATCTCGGCGCCGACGCTTTCGACCTGGGCGTGCGTCAGGGCCTTGACCGTCCCCTGGCTGGCCACGGGCATGAAGGCCGGTGTTTCGACCGTGCCGTGAAGCGTCTCAAGGAGGCCCGCCCGCGCGGCGGAGCCGGGGTCTTCGGCGGTCGTCCGGAATCTCTGGCTCATGGGGCGAACCGGAAGTAGATGACGTCCCCGTCCCGGACGACGTACTCCTTCCCCTCGAGGCGGATCGCCCCCGAGTCCTTGGCCTGCTGGAGGGAGCCGAGCTTGAGGAGGTCGTCCGAGGAGATGACCTCGGCCCGGATGAAGCCTTTCTCGATGTCGGTGTGGATGGCGCCGGCCGCCTTGAGCGCCGTCGAGCCCTTGCGGACGGTCCAGGCGCGGACCTCGTCCTTGCCGACGGTGAAGAACGAGATCCGGTCGAGAAATGAGACGACACGGGCGTAGAAGCGGGCCGCGCTCGGCTCGCGCAGCCCGTAGCCGGCCATGAACTCCGCCCTTTCCGCCTCGTCGCATTCCGAGATCTCGTTCTCGATCTTCCCGCAGAAGGCCATCGTCCGCCGCCCCGCCTGCTCGACGGGGTAAAGGTCGCCGGGCGATCCGAGGAAGCGGACGTCGGCTTCGTCGAAGTTGATGACATGGAGGAGCGGCTTGAGGCTGAGGAAGGCGAAGCTTCGAATGAGCTTCTCCTCGGCCGCCGGGAGCGGGGCGTCGCGGAGACTCCGACCCGATTCGAGGTAGGGGCGGAGCCGCTCGAGGACCTCCTTTTCCTTTTCGCCGTCGGGGTCCTTCATCTTCTTCAGGTCTCGGCCCAGGCGTTCGAGCCGGCCGTCGGCCGCCAGGAGGTCGGCCAGGACGAGCTCCTCCTCCATGAAGCGGATGTCCTCCGCGGGGTCGATCCTGTTCTTGGGGTGGGGGATGCGCTCGTCCCGGAAGGCGCGGACGACGTGGACGAGCCCGTCGGCCTTGCGGAGGTTGGCCAGGAAAAGGCTGTCCTTGACCTCGCCGTAAGAGATGCCGACGAGGTCCGTGAGGTCGAGCGCGGCGGGGACTTTCTTCTTCTCCGGATAGAGGGCCGCGATCCGGTCGAGCCGGCCGTCGGGCACGTGACAGGCCCGGACGTTCGGCTCCCGCTTTCCGTCCTCGTAGGCCCTGACTTCGAGATGGGCCCCGGCGAGAAGGTTGAAGAGCGTCGTCTTGCCGGTTTTCGGATAGCCGAAAATCGTAACGTTCACGCGATTAGTAAAGCCGGAATCGCGCGGACTGTCAATACAAGAAAGACGGGCGGTCCTCTTCGGAGGGGACCGCCCGTCTTTTCCTGTCGGCGGAACGCTATTGATGGGCGGCCCGTTTTCTAATATAGTAGATGCTTCATAGGCGGAGCGAGATGGAAAAAGAGATAAAGAAGAAAGATAAGAGCGTCGTCCGGGAGTATTTCGAGCTCGTCGCCGAGACGGCCGTGTTCGTGTTCTTCGTCATGACGTTCGTCGTCCAGGCCTTCCAGATCCCGACCGGCTCGATGGAGCCGACCCTGCTCGTGGGCGATTTCCTGCTCGTCAACAAGCTGGCTTACACCCGTCCCGTCCTCCCGCTCGAGGGCGCGCTCCTGCCGCGCAAGGTCATCGCCCGGAAAGACATCGTCGTGTTCAAGTACCCGAAAGACCTGACCAAGGACTTCGTCAAGCGGGTCGTCGCCCTGGAGGGGGAGAAGTTCGAGATCAAGGACAAGCAGGTCTACATCAACGACAAGCCGATCGAGGAGCCGTACAAGGTCCACGGCGATAGTCAGGTCTACTCCAAGAGCGACGCCTATCACTATGACGACCTCATCCGCGACAACTACGGGCCCGTCATCGTCCCTCCGGGCCACTGCTTCGCCATGGGGGACAACCGCGACAACAGCCAGGACTCGCGGTACTGGGGGTTCCTGCCGCTCGACAACATTAAGGGGAGGCCCTGGATCATCTACTTCTCGTACGGCGCCGAGCGGGACGCCTGGCAGAAGACGAGCCTGCAGGCCCGCCTGAAGAAGATCGCCAGCCTCATCCCCAAGGCGCGCTGGGGCCGGTTTTTCAAGGTCATCAACTGAGGCCGCCCATCCTGCGGCCCCGCCTCCCGTCCCCGGCCGCGGTTGACCGGTCTTCCGGAAACGTTTAAGATGAAAAACACGGACCATGGACCCCTTCCTGCCCGCGCCGCCGACACCTCCCGAAGAAGGCCGGCCTTGAGCGCCGCGGAGAGGGACACGATCGAAGGGACCGTCGACGAGATCGTCTTCTACAACCCCGAGAACGGCTACACCGTCTTCCGCCTCGCCATCGAGAGCGGCGACATCCTGACGGTCGTCGGGCCTTTCCCGCCCCTCTCTCCGGGCGAGATGCTGAAGATCAAGGGGCAGTGGGAGCTCAACCCCCGCTTCGGACAGCAGTTCAAGGCCGAGCACTTCTCGCTGACCTTGCCGGCCTCGGCCGCCGGCATCGAGAAGTTCCTGGCCTCGGGGCTCATCCGGGGGATCGGGCCCGTGCTCGCGGCGCGGATCGTCGGCCGTTTCGGCGCCGGGACGATCGACATCCTGACCAAGGCCCCGGAGCGGCTCAAGGAGGTCGAGGGCGTCGGGGCCGTCAAGTTCCGCGAGATCAAGAAGTCCTGGGCCGAGCACCAGGACATCCGTGACCTCATCATCTTCCTCCAGGAGCACAACGTCTCGACCAACCTCGCGACCAAGATCTACCGCCAGTACGGCGACCGTTCGTTCGCCGTCCTGCGGACCAATCCCTACCAGCTTTGCCTCGACATCTGGGGGATCGGCTTCAAGACGGCCGATCAGATCGCCATCAAGCTCGGCACGGACCCGCAGTCGATCGAGAGGGTCAAGGCCTATATCCTTTATATCCTCGAGAAGGACAACGAGCAGGGTCACGTCTTTTCCTATGCCTCCGAGGTCAAGGCCAAGTGCGCCGAGGACCTGGCCGTCGAGCCCGACCACGCGGACCGCGCCCTGGATGACCTCCTCAAGGGCGGGAAGGCCGTCCGGGAGGAGCTCGGGGCCGACGCCGCGCTCTATCTTCCTTTTTATTATCAGGCGCAGGAGGAGGTCACGCGGGCCATCCACACGCTCGGCGGTTTTCCCTGCGCGCCGCCGGACCTTGACCTCGACGAGGCCATCGCGGCCACGGAAAAGGACCTCGGCCTGGCCTTCTCGGAGCTCCAGAAGCGGGCCATCCGGCAGTCCTTCGAGAAGAAGATCCTCGTCATCACCGGCGGCCCCGGCACGGGCAAGACGACCATCATCCGGGCCATCGTCGATATCTTCCAGAGGTGGGGGCGGGAGGTCATCCTGACCGCGCCCACTGGCCGGGCCGCGAAGCGCCTGTCCGAGATGACGGGCCGGGACGCCCGAACGATCCACCGCGTCCTCGAGTTCCAGCCCAAGAAGGGTTCCTTCAAGAGGAACGAACGCAACCCGCTCCGCAGCGAGGCCCTGATCATCGACGAGATGTCCATGGTCGACCTGCCGCTCATGTACCACCTCCTCCGGGCCGTGCCCCCGCCGATGCGGCTGGTCCTCGTCGGCGACAAGGACCAGCTGCCGTCGGTCGGCCCGGGGACCCTGCTCCAGGACCTCATCGAGTCGGGGACCGTCGATGTCGTCCGGCTCGACCAGATCTTCCGGCAGGACAAGGAAAGCTACATCGTCCTCAACGCCCACCGGATCAACCAGGGCCTGCCCCTGGTCTACCCCCCGAAGGAGGACGAGGACGCGGACTTCTTTTTCGTCCGTAAGGACGACGAGAAGAAGGCCTTCGACACGATCATGAAGCTCTGCTCCTGGAGCGTGCCCAGGAAGCTCGGGCTGAGCCCGCTCTCACCCCAGATCCAGGTCATCAGTCCCATGTACAAGGGGCTCGTGGGCGTGGAGAACCTGAACCAGGAACTCCAGAAGCGGCTGAACCCCCACGGCGAAGGCCTGAAGGTGGGCCTCCGCGAGTTCCGGCCCCGCGACAAGGTCATGCAGCTCCGCAACGATTATGAGAAGGACGTCTTCAACGGCGACATCGGCACGATCCTGCATGTCGACAAGGCGAAGTTCCGGCTGTTCGTCGACTTCGACGGCCGGACCGTCTCCTACGAGAGGGACGAGATGAACGACGTCACCCTGGCCTACGCCGTTTCGGTCCACAAGGCCCAGGGGAGTGAATATCAGGCCGTGATCATGCCTCTCATGACGCAGCACTTTATCATGCTCCAAAGGAACCTCTTCTACACCGCCCTGACGCGGGCCAAGAAGCTGAGCGTCGTCGTCGGCTCGTTCAAGGCCCTGTACATCGCCATCAAGAACGACAAGCCCGTCAAACGGAACAGCCTGGTCAAGGCGAAGCTCGCGCGCCTCGGCGGGGGAGAGGCGCCGGTTTGAGGCCGCGCCGGGCGTGGTTTGACAGCCCTCCCGAATTGAATATAATGAGCACGTCTTCGCCGCCCCGGCGGCGCCTGATCACCAAGACGATGGAGTGGGAATGCCGGACCCGCGCTTCCAAAGCCTGAGCGACGTCCTGGCCTTCGCCATCCAGCGCGAGATCGACGCGGCGTCGAGCTACGGCCGGATGGCGGGGATGACGACGACCCCGGGCCTGCGGCAGCTTCTCATCGAGCTCAAGGGAGAAGAAGAGAACCACCGCCGTCTGCTGGAGGGAATGACGGTCGAGCGGCTAGCAGAGCCCGCCGCCCCGGTCGCGGACATGGGGCTCAGCGACGCTCTGGAAGACATCGCCCCGGCGCCCGACATGACGTTCCAGGAACTCCTTATCTTCGCGGCCCGGAAAGAGAAGAAGGCCGAGGACCTGTACGCCGGGCTGGCGCGGAGGCCGGAACTCGCAGAGCACCGGAATGTTTTTGAGTTCCTCGCCGGGCAGGAGGGGACCCACAAACTCAAGCTTGAAGCCGAGTACGAGGCGTACGTTCTGAGCGACGATTGACGGAAGGAGGACCGATGGAGAAATGGGAATGCCAGGCCTGCGGCTATATCTATGATCCCGCCGCGGGCGATCCGGACAACGGGATCCCGACCGGGACCCGCTTCGAGGACCTTCCGGACACTTGGACCTGCCCGCAGTGCGGGGTGGGCAAAGAGTTCTTCCAGAAGGTGTCCTAGCCCCTGACGCGGGGGGCATGCCGCCCATGAAAGCCATCATCATCGGAAGCGGGTTGGCCGGGACCATGGCCGCCAAGACGATCCGGGAGCTCGACCCGGACGTCGAGATCGAGGTCTTCGGGGAGGAGAAGCATCCGTACTATCCCCGGCCCAACCTCATCGAATTCCTCGCGGGGCGGCTCCCCTTCGACAAGCTGTTCGCCTTCCCCCCGGACTGGAGCGCCCGGCAGCGGATCCAGGTCCGCGCGGGCGAAAAGGTCGTCCGCATCCTCCCGGCCGAGCAGAAGATCGAGACCGCGGCCGGCGGGCGCCAGAGCTATGACGTCCTCCTCATCGCGAGCGGCAGCCGGGCCGTCGTTCCCGCCCTGCGGGGCAGCGACCGCAAGGGGGTTTTCGTCCTCCGGACGCTCAACGACGCCCTGGCCATCCTGGAGCACGTCAAGAAGCATCCGCGGACGGCCGTCCTCGGAGGCGGATTGCTCGGGCTCGAGACCGCCCGCGCGCTCAAGTCGGCGGGCGCCGAAGTGGTCGTCGTCGAGGTCTTTGACCGGCTCCTCCCGCGCCAGCTCGACGCGACCGGCGCGGCCGTCCTCAAGGGCCAGATCGAAAAGATGGGCATCGCCGTCCGCCTCGGCACGGCCACCGAGGAGATTCGCGGCGAGAGGGAGGCCGCAGGCCTAAGGTTCCAGGGCGGGGAAGGTCTCGACGCCGAGACCGTCATCATCGCGGCGGGCTCCCAACCGGACACGACGGCGGCGCAGGAGGCGGGACTGGCCGTCAACCGCGGCATCATCGCCGACGACCTCCTCCGTTCGAGCGCCCCGCGCATCTTCGTGGCGGGCGATGCGGCCGAGCACCGGGGAACGACCTACGGGATGATCCCCGCGACGTTCGAACAATCCCGGACCGCGGCCTATAACATGCTGGGCCTCGAGAAGCCCTACGCCGGGACCGTCGCCGCGAACACGCTCAAGGTCGCCGGACTCTCGGTGGCCTCGTTCGGCCTCGCCAATCCCGCCGAGCCCGGCTACGAGGTCCTGGCGCGGCAGGCCCCCGAGGCGGGCGTCTACAAGAAAATCGTCCTCAAGGACGGGCGCCTTGTCGGGGCCATCTGGATGGGAACGAAAAAGGGCTTGGCCGAGGTCGGCCGTCTGGTCGGACTGAACAAGGACGTCGCCCACCGGAAAGAGGAACTTCTGGAGGACGCGTTCGATTGGAGCGGAGTCTAGCCACCATGAGAAAAACCGTGCTTTGTTCGATCGTCTGCACCGCTGCCCTGATCCTGGGGGCTGCCGGGCTTCGTGGGCAGGTGAAGCTTACCGGGTATCTTTCCGGCGAGTACCTCAAGGGCCAGTCGGAGAGCAATTTCGCCCTTGGCTATTTCCAGAACATCCAGGCCGGCGGGATCGCCACGGGTGTCGTGTCCCAGAAATTTACCTTCACCCTGGAGGCCCGGGCGCTCACCTCGGACACCTCGGACCTTCCCGGGCCGCGCTTTGAGATCGAACAGGCCCTGGTCGGCTTCGCTCCGTCGGAGGCCTTCAGCATCAAGGCCGGACTGTTCCTCGTCCCCTTCGGCGTCTGGAACCAGGCCAGCCGCCCCTACGAGAGCATCCTCGTCGGGACGCCGCTCAATCTGCAGTACCTCTACCCCCAGAGCTGGCGGGACCTCGGACTTCTCGTGGACGGCAAGTTCGGCATCTTCTCCTACTCGGGGTATCTCGCGAACGGGCTCAAACTCAAGGAGGCCGACAGCCTGTCCGCCGGCCAGCAATTCACGGACAACAACAAGGACAAGGCCAAGGGAGGACGCCTGGGCCTCAACTTCAGCCAGGAGATCCAGGCCGGCGTGTCGTACTACACGGGAAAGTACGACGACCTCGACGAGCGCAATCTGACGCTCGAGGGGGCGCACCTCTCGTGGATCACGAATGAGTGGCAGGTCCGGGCCGAGGCCACCAAGGGCATCATCAAGAACCCGGAGCCCTTTGCCGACGGCAAGTGCGAGGGCTATTCCGTCTGGCTCGTCATGAGCATCGCCCACCTCCAACCCGTGGGGAGCTTCCAGAAGGTCAAGTACGAAGACCCGTACCACGGCGAGGGCATCTCCGTCGACCTGCGCCGCTGGACGGCGGGCGTCCGCTTCACCATGGGGACGAGCCTCTACCTCAAGGCCGAGTACGAATGGAACCTGGAGACGCCCAAGGTGAAGAACAACCTCGTCCGGGTCCAGGCGGCCCTCAGCTTCTGAGCCTGAGCCGGAAAGGATGCCGCATGGCTAATCTGCTCGTTCTCGGGACCCAGTGGGGTGATGAGGGCAAGGGCAAGGTGGTCGACCTGCTGACGCCCGGCTTCGACGTGGTGGCCCGCTACCAGGGCGGGCACAACGCGGGGCACACCGTCCATGTCGGCGGCCGCAAGATCGTCCTCCACCTTATCCCGTCCGGCATCCTCCATCCCGACAAGCTCTGCGTCATCGGCAACGGGCTCGTCGTCTCGCCGCCGGCCTTCATCCAGGAGGTCTCCGATCTTAAGGCCCTCGGCGTCCGGGTTGACCCGGAGCGGCTGGCCGTCAGCCGCAACGCCCACCTCATCATGCCCTGGCACCCGATCCTCGAGCGGATTAGCGAGGAGGGCCGGGGCGAGAAAAAGATCGGCACGACCTGCCGCGGGATCGGACCGGCCTATGAGGACAAGGCCGCGCGCTGGGGCGTCCGCGCCGGGGACCTGCTCGAGCCGGCCGTCCTCGCGGACAAGATCCGGGAGAACGTCGAGGCCAAGAACCGCATCTTTCAGGCCTTCGGCCGCCCGGCCCTCGAAGCCCGGGCCATCCTCGACGAGTATTCGGCCTGGGGCGATACGATGCGGCCCTACATCCGGGATACATCCGACCTCCTCCACCGCCTGATCCGCGCCGGCAAGAGCGTCCTTTTCGAAGGCGCCCAGGGCGCGCTCCTCGATATCGACCATGGGACGTATCCGTACGTCACCTCGTCCAACGCCACGGCCGGCGGGGCCTGCACCGGCCTGGGCGTCGGGCCGAAGGCGATCGGCGGAGTCCTCGGCATCACCAAGGCCTATACGACCCGGGTCGGAGCCGGGCCGTTCCCCACAGAGCTCCTCGACGAGCGGGGCCGGGCGATCGCCGCGCGCGGCGACGAGTTCGGGGCGACAACGGGCCGGCCGCGCCGGTGCGGCTGGTTTGACGCCGTCGCCGTCCGCTATTCGTGCCGGATCAATGGCGTCGACCGCATCGCCTTGACCAAGCCCGACGTCCTGGACGAATGCGGCGAGGTGCTCGTATGCACGGCCTACCGCTACAGGGGGCAGACACTCAAGAGCTTCCCCACCGAGGCCTGGATCCTCGAGGGCGTGACGCCCGTCTACAAGACCCTTCCGGGCTGGCCGGAGGGGGTCCGCGGGGCGGCCGACGCCGGCGCCCTTCCTCGGACATTCAGGGACTACGTGCGGATCATCGAGGACCTCGTCGAAACCCGGGTCGCGATCATATCGACCGGGGTCGAGCGGGAGCAGACGATCATCGTGCCGGGGGCCCTCGACGGGCTCGTCGACGCGGCCAGGCTGCGGCGAGGACAGCCGGCCTGAAGGGGGAAGGGATGGAGGGCTCGGACCTGCAGCGCCTCGAGATCAGCCGCTCGGCCCTCGTCCATAACATCCGCGAGTTCCGCCGCGTCATCGGCCCGCGGCGGAAGTTCCTGGCCGTCGTCAAGGCCAATGCCTACGGCCACGGGTTGCTCCCGGTCGCCGGGATCGCCCTCCGGCACGGCGTCGACTGGCTCGGCGTCAATTCCGTGGAGGAGGGCGCCGCGCTCCGTGACGCAGGCTTCCGGTGCCCGGTCCTCGTCCTCGGCTACACGCCGCTCGCCGCCCTCGACGAAGCCGTGGCCCGGGACCTGCGCCTCACCGTCTACAACCGCGAGACGGTCCGCCGGCTGGCCGCGGCCGCCCGGAGGCAGGGGAAGAAGGCGGCCGTCCATATTAAGGTCGAGACGGGGACACGGCGCCAGGGCGTTGAGGTCGAGGACGTCGGGCCTTTCGTCCGGGCCGTCCGGGGGCGCCCGGAGCTCGTGCTCGAAGGCTTGTCGTCCCATTTCGCCAACATCGAGGACACGACGAAACACGAATTTCCGCAGCGCCAGCTCGAGGCCTTCCTCGCTGCCTGCCGGACGCTCGAGGCCAAAGGCGTGCGCATCCCGGTCAAGCACATGTCCTGCACGGCCTCGACGATCCTCTTTCCGGAGACGGACTTCAGCATGGCCCGGGTCGGCATCGGCCTCTACGGCCACTGGCCGTCCAAGGAAACCTACCTTTCGTGCCTCCAGAAGAAACGAAGGCCCCTTTCCCTAAGGCCTGTCCTGTCCTGGAAAGCGCGGATCGCCCAGGTCAAGCGCGTCGCCCCAGACGCCTGCATCGGCTACGGGTGCACGTACAAGACGACACGGCCCACCGTTCTCGCGGTCATCCCCGTCGGCTACTATGACGGGTACGACCGCGGCCTCTCCAACTCCGCCCACGTCCTCGTCCGGGGCCGGCGGGCCCCGGTCCGCGGCCGGGTGGCCATGGACTTCTTCATGGCCGACGTCACGGACATTCCCGGCGTGCGGCTCGAGGACGAGGTGACGCTCATCGGCGCCGACGGCCGGGAGCGCATCACGGCCGACGACCTGGCCGGCCTGGCCGGGACGATCGCCTACGAGGTCCTGGCCCGCCTCAACCCCCTCATCCCCCGCGTCATCGTCTGACGCCGGCACGGCCTTCCGCGGCCCGATTAGACGTCCGGAGGATCTGTGCTAGAATGGAAGGGAAGAGGTTGATGGGAGGAGAAGTGTCATGGCCGTCAAGAAAGCCCCGGCAAAAACGAAGAAGGGTCAGGCCTACACCTGCGGCGTCTGCGGCTACCGCGTCGTCGTCGATGAGGCCTGCGGGTGTGCGGAAGAGCACGTCTTCATCTGCTGCGACAAGCCGATGAAGAAGGCTGCGGCGAAGAAAGCCGCCCGGAAGAAGTAGCCGACGCGCCGGCCGGGGGGCGGAGGGGCCCCCGGAAATCTCTACTAATACTATAAGAATAGTATTGTATTCGGCCCGCCCCGGGTGTAAGATGGTCCTGGGAGACAAAGCCCTGGATTCCGGCCTCGGTTCCGGACTATCATAGGGCCTATCCTTAAGGAGTGCGGCATGAAAGAGAGAGTCGAGCAGGCTTTGAACAAAATCCGCCCGGCCCTGCAGGGCGACGGCGGCGACGTCGAGCTCGTCGAGGTCGGCGCGGACGGGGTCGTCAAGGTCCGCCTGAAAGGGGCCTGCGGCGGCTGCCCGATGTCGCAGCTGACGCTCAAGATGGGGATCGAGAGGATCTTGAAGAAGGAGGTCCCCGAGGTCAAGAGCGTCGAGGCCGTCTGAGCGACGCCCGGGCCCGCTCCCGGCGCGCCGTCCGCCCCGCGGACGAGGCCGGAGGCTCACCATGAGGAAAGCGTACTTCGATCATATCGCGGCGACGCCCCTCCATCCCCAGGCCCTCGAGGCCATGCTCCCGTATCTCAGGGAAGTTTACGGCAATCCCCAAAGCCTCCATTCCGCCGGACAGCAGGCCCTGGCGGCCGTGGAAGCGGCGCGGGAGGAGGTGGCCGGCCTCATCAACGCCGACAGCGAGGAGGTCTATTTCACCTCGAGCGGGAGCGAGGCCAACAACTTCGCCCTCAAGGGCCTGGCCCAGGCCTACCAGTCGAAGGGCCGGCACATCGTCGTTTCGGCCGTCGAGCACCTGTCCGTCCTCAATTCGGTCAAGAGCCTGGAGAGACTCGGCTTCACCGCGACCGCGGTCCCCGTCGACCGGACGGGGCGCGTCGAGCCCGCCGACGTCGAGAAGGCCCTGAGGAAAGACACCGTCCTCGTTTCGGTCATGACGGCCAACGGCGAGGTCGGGACCGTCCAGCCCGTGGCCGAGATCGCCCGGGTCTGCCGCTCGCAGGACGTCCTCTTCCACACGGATGCCGTGGCCGCGGCCGGGTCCCTCGCGATCGACGTCAAGGCGACCGGCGTCGACGCCCTGAGCTTGGCGGGCGACCAGTTCTACGGGCCCAAGGGCGCGGCGGCGCTGTTCTTGAAACGGGGGACGCGGATCCTGCCCCTCATCGAGGGCGGCATCCAGGAGAGCGGCCGGCGCGCCGGGACCGAGAACGTGGCCGGCATCGTCGGGCTGGGCAAGGCCGCGGCGATCGCCAAGGCGGAGCTCGAGCGGCGGGCGGCGCGCCTCAGACCGCTGCGCGACGCCCTCATCGAGGAGCTGCCGCGCCTGGTCGAACGCGTCGTCCTGACGGGGCATCCGGTCGAGCGCCTGCCCCATCACGCCAGCTTCTGCGTTGAGTTCATCGAGGGCGAGGGCATGCTCCTGCTGCTCGACATGCAGGGGATCTCGGTCTCGAGCGGCTCGGCCTGCACCTCCAAGGCCCTCAAGGCCTCGCATGTCCTGCTGGCCATGGGCTTCGACCACGCCCTGGCCCAGGGGTCGCTCGTCTTCAGCTTGATCGACGGCACGGTCCGCGAGGACGTCAACCACCTGCTCGAGGTCTTCCCGCCCGTCATCGACCGGCTGAGGAAGATGTCCCCGCTCTACACCCAGTATCTCAAGGAGAGGATCGCATGATCTACAGCGATAAAGTCATGGACCACTTCCAGAACCCCCGCAACGTCGGCGTCATCCCGGACGCGGACGGCGTCGGCCAGGTCGGGAACCCCGTCTGCGGCGACATGATGACCTTCTATGTCAAGGTCAAGGACGGCCGCCTCGCCGACGTGAAATTCCAGACCTTCGGCTGCGGCGCGGCCATCGCCGTCTCCAGCATGGTCAGCGAGATGGCCATCGGCAAGACCCTGGACGAGGCCATGACGATTACCAACAAGCTCGTGGCCGAGGAGCTCGGCGGCCTGCCCAAGAACAAGATGCACTGTTCGAACCTCGGCGCCGACGCCCTGCACGCGGCTATCGAGAACTACAAGGAGAAGCAGAAGAGTGGCGGGAAGGGGGTCGCCGCGGCCGTGGACCTCCACGAGCACGAGGGCTGCGCGTGCCCGTACTGCGACGCGCCCCTCGAAGAGGGGGAGGCCGAGTACTGCCGGGCCTGCCAGATAGACCTCGAGGAATGCCCCTCCTGCGGCGGGATCACGAAGAAGGGCGCCGCTTGCATCCATTGCGGCGCGCCCGCGAAGAAGTGACCGGCCGGAGGACGGAAGGGGAGGGGGGCCGGTGAAGGCCGACGCCACGCTCGACTGCTACGGCCTGCTCTGTCCCATGCCCATCGTCCAGACGGCGAAGAGACTCAAGACGATGAAGGCGGGTGAGGTCCTCGAGGTCGTGGCCACGGACCCGGGCATCCGTGAGGACATGCCCGCCTGGTGCCGGACGACGGGCCAGGAGTTCCTGGGGGCCGAGGACGACGGCGAGGCTGTGCGAGTCTATATCCGCAAGGTCGCGGACTGAGGGGGAGGAGCGGTGAGCCCGGAGACCGTCAGGACCAGGATCGATGAGCTGAGGAAACGGCGGAACGCCGTCATCCTGGCCCACAACTACCAGCTCCCCGAGGTCCAGGACGCGGCCGACTTCGTCGGGGACTCCCTCGAGCTCAGCCGCAAGGCCGCCGCGCTCGACGCCGACGTCATCGTCTTCTGCGGCGTCCACTTCATGGCCGAGACCGCGGCCATCCTCGCCACGGGGAAAACGGTCCTCCTGCCCGAGCCCGCGGCCGGCTGCCCCATGGCGGACATGATCACCGGCCGGGAGCTCCGGATGTGGAAGGAAAAATATCCCGGCCGCAAGGTCGTCTGCTATGTCAACACGAGCGCCGAGGTCAAGGCCGAGAGCGACATCTGCTGCACGTCGTCGAACGCCGTGGCCGTGGTCAACTGGCTCGGGGAGGAGGAGGTCCTGTTCGTGCCCGACAAGAACCTCGCCGCCTACGTCGCCCGCGAGACCGGTCGCCGGGTTATCGCCTGGGACGGATACTGCTACGTCCACCATAAGTTCCGGCCCGAGGACATCCGAGCGGCACGCGCGGCCCACCCCGGGGCGGAGGTCTGGGTCCACCCGGAATGTCCGCTCGATGTCATCGACCTCGCCGACAAGGTTCTGTCGACGGGACGGATGGTGGCCGAGGCGCGGACAACGAAAGCCCGGGACGTCGTCATAGGCACGGAAAAGGGGATCATCTATCGCCTGAACAAAGAGAACCCGGCCGTCCGCTTCCATCCGGCCCGGGAGTCGGCGCTCTGCGTCAACATGAAGATGACGACGCTCGACAAGGTCGTGGAGGCGCTCGAAGGCAGGGTCCCCCCCGTCACCGTGCCGCCCGCCGTCGCGGACCGGGCCCGGGGGGCCATCGAAGCCATGATCAGAATCTCGTGACTATCTCGCGAATATATGGACTATTAATTAAAGGAGTAAGATCGTGAAGAAGATGACGCAAGAGAACGTCGGCGGCGCCCTCGCGGGGGAGAGCCAAGCCCACATCAAGTACCTGGCCTTTTCCGAGAAAGCCGCCGCCGAGAACCTGCCCAACGTGGCCCGGATCTTCAAGGCCGCCTCGTACTCCGAGCAGGTCCACGCCACCAACCATCTCAAGACCCTGTCCGGGGTCGGCAGCACAAAAGAGAACCTGGCCACCGCCGCGGGCGGGGAGAACTTCGAGGTCGAGGAGATGTACCCCGCCTATCTTGCCGTAGCTCAAGCGCAGGGGGAAAAGACGGCCGAATTCTATCTCAACGCCGCCATGCAGGCCGAGAAGGTCCACCTCGCGATCTATCGGGCGGCCCAGAAGGCCGTCGAGGGGGGAAAGGACGCTCCCGATAAGCCCATCCACGTGTGCCCGATGTGCGGGTTCACCATGGAAGGCGAGGCCCCGGACAAGTGCCCGGTCTGCGGTGCGCCGAAGTCGAAGTTCGTCTCGTTCTGAGGCGAGGAGGCGGCTATGTCCATCGACCCCAAATTGAAGCCCTGGCAGGTCCTCGGCGTCGCCATCCGCTCTGAGATCGACGCCGCGGCCTTCTACACCCGGCTCCAGGCGAAGATCAAGAACGTCCTGCTCATCCAGAAGCTGAAGTTCCTCGCCCTCGAAGAGGAACACCACCGGAAGATCCTCGAGCACGTCGCCGGCGACCGCTACCGCGGCCGGTCCACGGACGTGCCGCCGGCGGCGCTGATGCCGCCGATCGCCGCATCCCTTGGCGAGGACCCCCCGGTCCTGGCCCTGTTCCAGGCGGCCCTCAAGGCCGAGGAAACGGCCGAGCGGTTCTACGTCGAAACTGGCGAGCGGGCCGAGGACGAGGGCAGCCGGAAGCTCCTGGCCTACCTCGGCCGGGTGGAGCGGAGCCATCAGGCCATACTCAGGTCCGAGATCGACCTCCTCGAAAAATTCCCCGATTATTACAACGTCGAGGACTTCCATATCGCCCAGGATCTCTTCCACGTCGGGCCCTGAGCTCGCCGTCCGCTCCGGGGCGCGGCGGCGCGCCCGCGGACCGGGAAAGGAGGCGCCGTGAAAAACGCCTGGCGCATCGGCCGCATTTTCGGCATCGACATCCGCATCGACTCGAGTTGGCTCGTCATCTTCGTCCTGTTCAGCTGGTTCTTAGCGGGGACCTATTTCCCCAAGAGCAATCCCCACTGGTCCCTCCCCCTCGACTGGGCGATGGGCATTGTGACGAGCCTCTTTTTCTTCGGCTCGGTCCTTTTCCATGAGCTGGCGCACTCGTTCGTGGCCAAGAAGCAGGGCGAGGAGGTCACCAGCATCACTTTGTTCATCCTCGGGGGGGTTGCCCAGATCAAGGAGGAGCCGGACGAGCCGCTGAAGGAGTTCGGTATGGCCGTCGTCGGACCCTTGTCGAGCTTCTTTTTGTCAGGCGTCTTCTTCCTCATCTCGGTTCTCGCTGGCCCCGTCAGCGAACCGGTCAAGACCGCCGCCTTCTTCCTCTTTAGCACGAACCTCGTCCTGGGGGCCTTCAACCTCCTGCCCGGATTCCCCATGGACGGCGGGAGGGTCCTCCGGGCGATTGTCTGGAAGATCACCGGCGACCTCAAGAAGGCGACACGGATCGCCTCGCTCTTCGGCGACGGCATCGCCTTCCTGATGATCTTCGCGGGCGTGTTCGCCATCCTCAACAAAGACTACGGCGGGCTGTGGTGGGTCCTCATCGGCTGGTTCCTGCACAACGCCGCCCGCCAGGGCTACGCCCAGGTCATGATCAAGTCGGCCCTGGAGGGGCTGAAGGCCCGGGACCTGATGAACACGGAGTTCGAGACCGTGCCGGCGGGGTTGCCCGTCCAGGCCCTCGTCGACGACTACATCCTGAAGAAAAAGGAACGCGTATTCCTCGTTACCGTGGGCGGGAGCCTCCAGGGGATCGTCTGCCTCGAGGACGTCCGGGCCCTGCCCCGCGGGGAATGGGCGAACTCTCCGGTCTCGCAGGTCATGACACCGAAGGCCAAGCTCCAGTCGGTCCCGCTCGACGCCGACGGCATCGCCATCCTGGCCAGCCTGGCGACCCGCGACGTCCACCAGGTCCCGGTCATGGACGGCGACAAGGTCGTCGGCGTCATCTGCCGCACGGACGTCCTCAGGGCCCTGCAGCTCCGGTCGGAGCTCGGCGTCTAGGACGGGAGGGAGGTCTGATGGACGAGCGAGCGCGCCGCGTCGGCAGCATCATCCGCCTCCTGCGGAAGCACTATCCCGAGAGCCGGACGGCCCTCGAGTTCCGCAGCCCGTTCGAGATCCTGGTGGCGACCATCCTGGCCGCCCAGTGCACGGACGAGCGGGTCAACAAGGTCACGCCGGGGCTGTTCCGGAGGTACCCCACGCCGGCCGACTTCGCTCGCGCCGACCGGGGCGAGCTCGAGGCGATGATCCGGTCGACCGGCTTTTTCCGGAACAAGGCCAAGGCCATCATCGGCGCCTCGGAGAAGATCGTCGCCGAGTTCGGCGGCGTCGTGCCGGATAGCATGGCCGAGCTCGTCACCCTGCCGGGCGTCGCCCGCAAGACGGCCAACATCGTCCTCTCCGCGGGCTACGGCAAGGCCGAGGGGATCGCCGTCGATACCCACGCCCGCCGTCTCTCCCAGAGGCTCGGGCTGAGCCGCGAGAGCGACCCGGACAAGATCGAGCGCAACCTCCTCGCCGTCATCCCCAAGAAGGACTGGCTGGACTTCAACTCCCTGCTCGTCGACCACGGCCGGGCCGTCTGCCAGGCCCGCAAGCCCCGGTGCCCCGAGTGTTTCCTGCGCCGGCTCTGCCCGTCGGCGGTGAAGTTCTTCCCCGAGCTCAAGTGCCGATGACCAAAGAGGCCATGCTCTGGACCCCGCTCGAGGGCGGGAAGGTCGCCTGCGCCCTTTGCAGCCACCGCTGCGTCATCGCCCGGACGAAGACCGGGATCTGCGCCGTGCGGAAGAACAGCGGCGGTAAGCTCGTGACGCTCGTTTACGGAGAGGTCATCGCGGCCCACGTCGATCCCATCGAGAAAAAGCCGCTCTATCATTTCTATCCCGGGTCGAAGGCCTTGTCGATCGCCGCTCCGGGCTGCAATTTCCGCTGCTCCTTCTGTCAAAACTGGCAGATCTCCCAGGCGCCCCGGCGCAAGGACGGCGGGCTCGGGGCCGAACCGTTCGCCCCCGAGGAGATCGTCCGCACGGCGCGGGACCAGGGCTGCCGGAGCATCTCCTATACTTACACCGAGCCGACGATCTTCTTCGAGTATGCCTACGATACCGCCCGGCTGGCCAAGGCGGCCGGCCTGGCCAACAATTTCGTGACCAACGGCTACATGACGGAGGAGGCCCTGACGACGATTCGGCCCTACCTCGACGCCGCCAACGTCGACCTCAAGGCCTTCCGCGATGAGACCTACCGGAAGGTCTGCGGGGCCCGGCTCGAGCCCGTTCTTGAGACCATCCGCCTGATGCGGAAGCTGGGCGTCTGGGTCGAGGTCACGACACTGGTCGTGCCGGGGCTGAACGACGGCGACGAGGAGCTCGCGGCCATCGCCCGGTTCATCGCCGGCGTCGACCCCGACATCCCCTGGCACATCAGCCGCTTCCACCCCGACTTCGAGTACACCGAAGCCCCGCCGACCCCCGTCGAGACGCTGCGGAAGGCCTGCGAGATCGGCAAGAAGGCCGGCCTCCGATACCTCTACGTCGGGAACATGCAGGGAGAGTCGGAGGACACGCTCTGCCCGAAATGCGGCGCCTCCATCGTCCGGCGCCGCGGCTTCTTCGTCGCCGAGAACCGCCTCGCCGGCGGCGCCTGCCCGTCCTGCGGCCGCCCGATCGCCGGCGTCTTCGACTGACCCTTCGCCCGTCGCGCGGCCGGACTTTTCCGCCGTCCAAAAATGGAATAAACTGGTAACGATGTTCGGCTGGCAGGACTGGAGACTGAAGGCGCGGCTGATCGGGGCCGCCGCCCTTGCCGTTGTCCTCGTCTGCGCGGCGTTCCTCGTCCCGGACCGCCGGCACATCTCGAGGCGGCCGGCCCAGGCCGACCACTCGGCCATGATGAACAGCGTCCGTTTCCGCATGGCCGCCATCCCCGAATCGCGGCCGGACAGGATGAGGGCCGTCCTGTCCGATGTGCGCAGCGCCGACCTCTCCGGGCTCGACCTCGCCGCCGAAGCGCCTGCCCTCGCCGAGGCGTCCTTCGACACCCGGACCGTTTGGCCGGCCTGGCTGCCGCCCGGCTTCTTCCCCTCCGCGGTCCTCGAAAAAGGGAAGGACCCCGGGCTGGGGGTCCGCGGCCTTCACGCCCGGGGCATTGACGGGCGGGGTGTGGGAATCGCCATGATCGACCTGCCCCTTTTTGTTGACCACGAGGATTATCGCCGCGCGCTCCGCTGGTACGAAGAGGTCAACATCCTGGACGACGACGCCAGCATGCACGGCCCGGCCATGGCCTCGCTCGCGGTCGGGCGGAGCTGCGGGATCGCACCTGGCGCAGGCCTCTATTATGTCGCGAGCTTCAATATGAAATGGGACGCCAGGATCAAGCGCAGGATCCCCGAGTACGATTATGTCTTCGACGCCCTGGCCATCGACCGGGTCCTCGAGATCAACGCCGGCCTGCCGCCCGGAAAGAAGATCCGCGCGATGTCCATCTCGGCCGCCTGGTCCCCGGAGATGAAAGGCTACCAGTCCATGACGGACGCGGCCGAGCGGGCGCGGAAGTCCGGGATCTTCGTCGTCTCCTGCAACATGTTCGAGACGTACGACAACAAGTTCTTCTATCAGATCCTCGAACGCGACCCGGCCGGGAACCCCGACGACGGCGCCGCGTACAGCGTCATCCCGTGGCGGGAATCCCTGTCGATCGTCCGGAAGCGGCATTCCGCCTTTGACAAATACTACGAGCAGCAGTTCGACCGTTTCGCCGGACCGAGGGTCCTGCTCGTTCCGGTCAACTCGCGGACGTCCGCCAGCCCGACCGGAGCGAAGGACTACGCCTATTTCCGCCGGGGCGGCTGGAGCGTCGTCGAGCCGTTCCTGGCCGGTCTCTACGCCCTGACCTGCCAGGTCAGGCCGGACGTCACGCCGGAGCTCTTCTGGGAGACCGCCCTGGCGACCGGGGAGCCGAGGGAATTCCGCACGGGTGAGAGAGTCTACGACGGGCGGATCATCGACCCCGTCCGGCTGATCGAACGCCTCCATGGAACGATATAAGATCCTCCCGCACACCGCGGACGGCAAGTTCCGGGCCTACGGCCGGACGCTCGAGGAAGCCTTCGCCAACGCGGCGCTGGCCACGGCCTCGCTCATGTGGGACTGGGGACGGGTCGAGCCCCGCCTCTCCCACAGCGTCCGGGTCAGCGGCCGCGACAAGGAGCAGCTGCTGGTTAAGTTCCTCGGCGAGATCATCTATCTCCTGGACACGCAGAAGTTCCTGCTGGCCGCGGTGACCGATCTCAAGATCCGGGGGGATGGCGGCGGCTGGAACCTCGAGGCCGAACTCCGGGGGGACACCCTGTCGGACCGCCACGCGATCTACGGCGAAGTCAAGGCCGTGACCTATAGTGACATGAAGATCGAGGAATGCGACGGCGTCGTCGTCCAGGTCGTCGTCGATATGTGAGGAACGCCATGGACCTCAAAAGGATCAGCGAGAACGTCTGGGAGATCCCCAAGCAGGGGGAAATGAAGGTCCCGGCGCTCATCTACGCCTCGGAGCGGCTGCTGGCCGACGTGAAGCGCGACATCACGCTCGAGCAGGCCCGGAACGTGGCCTGCCTGCCCGGGATCCGGCGCATGTCCTACGTCATGCCCGACGCGCACCAGGGCTACGGATTCCCGATCGGCGGGGTCGCGGCCTTCGACCTCGAGGACGGTATCATCTCCCCGGGAGGCGTCGGCTATGACATCAACTGCGGAGTGCGGCTTCTCCGGACGGACTACAGAGAGGCCGACATCACGACCAAGCGGAAGGAGCTCCTCTCGGAGATCTTCAAGGAAGTCCCGGCCGGGGTGGGGAAGGGGGGCGTCACCAAGCTCAGCCGGAGCGTGCTCAAGGACGTCCTGGTCAAGGGCGCGGAGTGGGCCGTGGAGAACGGCTACGGCAGAAAGGAAGACCTCGAGCGCACGGAGGAGTACGGCCGGATGACAGACGCGGACCCGGCCGGCGTCTCCGACCGGGCCATGGAACGAGGCATCCCGCAGCTCGGCACACTCGGCGCGGGGAACCATTTCCTGGAGATCCAGAAGGTCCGTGAGATCTTCGACAAGCCGGCGGCCGCGGCCTTCGGGGTCGAGGCTGAAGGGCAGATCCTGGTCATGATCCACTGCGGCAGCCGCGGGCTCGGCCACCAGGTCGCGACCGATTACATCGAGCTCATGGAGAACAAGTTCGGGACGAAAGGCCTTCCGGACCGGGAGCTTGTCAACGCGCCCTTTCGCTCCGACCTCGGCCAACGCTACTATCGGGCCATGTGCGCGGCCGTGAACTATGCCTTCGCCAACCGGCAGATGATCGCCCACTGGGTCCGGGACGTCTTCGCCAAGGTCCTCGGAACTTCGAAGGGGATGGGCCAGGTTTACGACGTCTGCCACAACGTGGCCAAGGTCGAGAAGCATATCCTCGGCGGCGAGGCCCGGGACCTCTGTATCCACCGCAAGGGTGCGACGAGGAGCTTCGGACCTGGCCGGCCCGAGATCCCAGCGGCCTATCGGTCCGCGGGGCAGCCCGTCATCATCCCGGGGAGCATGGGGACGGCGTCCTATCTCCTCGTCGGGACGGCCGAGGCCGAGGAGCTGAGCTTCGGCTCGACGGCCCACGGCGCGGGGCGGGTCATGTCTCGCCACGAGGCTCTGCGGCGGTTCCGGGGCGAGGAGATCCGCGACGATTTGGCCCGGCAGGGGATCGAGCTCAAGTCCACAAGCTGGAAAGGGGTGGCCGAGGAAGCCGCTGCTGCCTACAAGGACGTGGACGAAGTCGTTCGCGTTTCGCATGAGGTCGGACTCGGCCGCCTCGTGGCCAAGGTCGTTCCCGTCGGTGTCATGAAGGGGTAAGGCCCGCGTCACTTCGGACGCTTGCCGCGCGGGGTTCCCACGACCGTTTTCCCCTTTAACGGTCGGCTCAGGAGCTCGGCCGCGCTGAGGCAGTTCAGGACGTCGTCCTTCTCCAGCCAGGCCCGGCGGGCGACGCCGACGCCGAAGCGCATCATGGCCAGCCCCTCGGCGAAATGGGTGTCCGTGCCGATGGTAATCTTAACGCCCTTCTGCTTGGCTTTCTTGAGGTGAAGCTCGTCGAGGTCGAGCCTGTCGAAGTAAGCATTGAGCTCCAGGGCCTTGCCGTGACGGGCCGCTCCGTCGATGACCCGGTCGAGGTCGACCTCGTAGCCCTCGCGCCGCGAGATCAGCCGGCCCGAGGGGTGAGCGATGGTGCGCAGGTAGGGATTCTCCAAGGCCTTGAGCATCCGCTCGGTCACGTTCTTCTTGAACCCGGAGTGGACGGCGCCGACGATGAAGTCCAGCCGGGCGAGGAGCTCGTCGGGGAAATCGAGGGACCCGTCGGCCAGGATGTCGACCTCGCTCCCCTTGAGGACCTGGAATCCCCTGAGTGTCCTGTTGAACGCCTCGATCTCTTCGATCTCGGCGACCAGCCGTTCGGCCGCCAGGCCGTGGGCATACTTGGCCGCCTGGGAGTGATCGCAGACCGCGACGTATGAGTAGCCGATCTTTCGAGCCAGGTCGACGACCTCGCGCAGGGACAGGTTGCCGTCGCTGGCCCGGGTATGGACGTGGAGGTCACCCTTGATGTCGGAGGCCTCGAGGAGGCGCGGCAGGCGGCCTTCCAGGGAGAGCTCGATCTCGCCGCGGTCTTCCCGCATCTCAGGGGGGATCCAGGGCATGCCCAGGACGCGATAACAGTCCTCCTCCTCGCGGGCCGCCAGGCGCTTCGAGCCGCGGAAGACCCCGTACTCGGAGATCTTGAGGCCGCGGTCCTTGGCCAGGCCGCGGAGCTTGATGTTGTGGGCCTTGGACCCCGTGAAGTAGAGGAGGGCGGCGCCGTATTCCGCAAGCTCCACGATGCGGAGGTCGACCTGGCGCTCGGTGTCTTCCGCGCGGACGACGATGGAGCCCTTGGTCTCGCCCTCCGCCAGGACGCGGACGGCTTTCGGGTTGCGCACGAAGTAGCGGATAATCTCCGCGCCGTTCTTGCCGCAGGCGAGGATGTCGATGTCGCCGACCGTCTCTTTCATCCGGCGGAGAGATCCGGCGGCAGAGACGCGGCTGATGCCGGGCGCTTTCTCGAGATAGGCGATGACCTCATCGGCGACGACGGCGGCCTCACATATGGAGATGCGCTCCGCCACGCGCTCCCGGGTCTCGATCGCCTTTCGGATGTTCTCGACCTTCTTCTCTCCCATGCCGAAGAGGCCGGCCAGGGATCCGTCGGAGATCACCCGCTTGAGGTCCTCGAGGTCCTTGACCCCGAGCTTCTCGTGCATCAGGTGGATGGTTTTTCCGCCCAGGCCCTGGATGTCGAGGAGGCCGAGGAGGCTTTCCGGGATGCCTTTCATGACCTCGCGGTACTTGGTCATCTTTCCGGTCTTGAGGTACTCTTCGATCTTCCCGGCCAGGCCGCTCCCGATCCCCGGGATGTCCTGGAGGCGCCCTTCCCGGGCGACGGTCTCCACGTCCTCGGTCAGGTCCTGGAGGGTCCGGGACGCCTTCCGGTAGGCGACGACTTTGAAGCCCGTTTCGCCCTTGATCTCGAGGGCGTCGGCGATCCGGTCGAGCAGATCGGCGATCTCGCGGTTCTTCATGGGTCCCCTTTATCCTCTAGATTAGTCCAAGGCCGGCCGGGATTCAATCTCCGGCCAAGTGAGGTTGTCCCTCCGCACCTCTGCATGTCGCCTTTCCTATCCGCTTCCCGTCGGACGGGGACGCACACGGACAGGACCCGTCCGGCCTAATCATCGGGGTTCAGGTTGACATTGTCGGCGGCGGCACTTAACTTAGAGGGGCCCATGCGCGTCATCCTGGCCGGTTACAACGTCGACAGCACTGTCCTGGAGGCGCTTAAAAGGAACTCGCCGCCCCGCGGGGACGCGACGCCGGAGACGCTCTCCGCGTCCTACGCCCGCATTTCGCGCGACCCCCGGCCGGCCGACGAGCTCCGGGCCGCGGCGCGGGCCGAGGTGGAGCGGGCCCGCCGCTCGAACCAGACCATTATCTTCAAGATGGGCCACCATTCGGTCGCTGAGCACGCCGTTTTCAACTTCGACATCATCGGCGTCAGCCGCCTGGCGATCGAGGAGATCGAGCGGTTCCGTCTCTGCTCGTTCACAGAGAAATCCCAGCGCTACATTACGCTCGGCGAAGATTTCGTCGTGCCCGGAGAGATCCGACGGGCGGGCCTGGAGGAGCTCTTCACGTCCACAGTGCGCGCCCAAAACGCCCTTTACCACAAGTTCTACGAGCGGCTGCGCCCCCATGTCTTCGAAAAGTTCCGGGATGAGGCTGCGAACCCGAGGAACCATTCCGTCCTCGACGGCTGGGCCAAGGAGGACGCGCGCTACATCGTGAGCCTGGCGACCGAAGGCCAGTTGGGCCTGACCATCAACGCCCGCAACCTCGAGCTCCTCATTCGCCGCTTCGCCGCCCGGGAGAGCGACGAGATCCGGGACCTCAACGGGCGGCTGTTGGCCCTGGCCAGGGAGGTGGCGCCGTCCCTGCTCCTGTTCACGGAGACGTCGGCATTCGACGCCGGCACGTATGGGGAGATCGGCCGGACCGCGGAGGCGTTTTCCGCGCCGGGCCGCGCCGTCGGACGAAAACGGGGCCGCCGCTCCGGCGTCGGCCTCGCCGGCCGCACTCCCGGCGGGGACGACCGGGTCCTGGCCGCTCTCCTGCACTCCGTCTCCCGCAGTTCCTATGCCGGCTGCCTCGAACGGGTGAGGGCCGCCGGCGCCCGGCGGAGAAAGGACCTCGTCCGCACGGCCTTCCGCTTTATGGAGTTCTACGATTTCCCCCTCCGGGAATTCGAGCACGCCGACCTGACCTACGACCTCGTCGTCTCCGCGTCCTGCTTCGCCCAGCTCAAGCGCCACCGCATGGCGACCCTGACAGAGCAGCGCTACGACCAGGCCCTGGGCGTCACCGTTCCGCCGTCGATCCGGGAGATCGGGGCCGAGCCGGACTTCCTGGAAATGATCCGCCGGACGAACGAGACCCATGCTCGCTTGGAACGGACGGTCGGGCCGGCCGCCGATTACGTCCTGACGAACGCCCACCGCCGCCGCGCCCTCCTCAAGCTCAACGTGAGGGAGCTCTACCACATCGCGCGGCTGCGCGAGGACGCCTCGGCGCAGTGGGAGATCCGCGATGTCGCGGCGGAAATGTCGCGCCTGGCGAAGAAGGCGATGCCGCTCGCGTGTCTTCTTCTCGGCGGCAAGGACGCCTACCCCGAGCTCTACGCGCGGGTCTTCGGCGAGCGACCGCGCGCGGCGCCGCCCAAGATCATTCAATGAGCGCTATTTTTTGAGCAGCTTGAAGGCGCAGTTCCAGTTCTCCGTCCGGATGGCGTTCTGGATGTAGATCAAGGCCAGCGGTTCGAGCAGGCGGGCGGCCTCGATCCCGCCCATGTCGATGACGCCCCAGCCGAAATCACGGCAGATCCCGGCGACGAGCTTCTTGGCCGAAGCGTCGTCCCCGCAGATGAACATGTCGGGCGGGCCTCCAGGAAAGGATGGTTTGACCATGTGGGCGTGGTTGACGGTGTTGAACGCCTTGACCACGCGCGCCTTGGGAAGCCAACGCTTGACCTGTTCGCCCGCCGAATCCTGGCCGCCCAGGGCTAACCCGGGCAAGGCCTTAGGCCGGAAGAGCAGGGGGTTGCTCGTATCGATGACCACCTTTCCCGCCAGATTGTCCGGTCCGGCCAGGCGAACAGCGTTCTCCGCCCCCGTCCACTGGACGGCTAGGACGGCCATGTCCCCGAAGGCGGCGGCCTCGGCGAACGTCCCGGCCGAGGCCTTTGGCCCGGCCTTGTCCAGCCAGGCCTTGATCTCGGCCTTGGCCGGCTTCCGGCTTCCCATCTTGACCTCGTGGCCGAGGCCGCTGAAGCCGAGTCCCAAATCCTGGCCGACGCCTCCGGAACCGAGCATGGCGATCTTCATGACACCCTCCTTATGACGCAGTGTAGGCATTTATTATTGCAGGCGCCTACCGGCCGGTCAAATGCGGGGAGCGATAGGAACTAGTCGGACGGTCCCCCCCGGGGGAGACTGTCCCTCCTTATTATTAGAGGATGAAGACGCGGCGGCCCCGGACCTCGAGCCGGCCCTCGAAGTAGAGCCCGACGGACTGCGGGTAGATCCTGTGCTCTTCAACCAGGATGCGGGCGGCCAGCGTGTCCTCGGTGTCGGCGGGCAGCACGGGGACGACGGCCTGGAGGATGATCGGGCCCATGTCGACCTCGGCCGCGACGAAATGGACGGTGCAGCCCGAATAGCGGACGCCCCAGTCGATGGCCTTCTGCTGGACGTGGAGTCCGGGGAAGGAGGGCAGGAGGGCCGGGTGGATGTTGACGATTCGGTACCTGTAGGCGTCGCAGAACTGCGGCGTCAGGACTTTCATGTAGCCGGCCAGACAGATGAGGTCGATGCCCCTTTTATCGATCTCGCGGGCGGCCGCTCGGTCGTAATCCTCGCGCGAGGCGAAGAGCTTGGGGTCGAGGAAGATCGTTTCTAGGTCCCATTCCTTCGCCTTGAGCAGGCCGGGCGCGTCCGCTTTGTTGGATAGGACGAGCCCGATCTCGGCGTTGACGGCGCCGGCCCGGGCGGCCTCACGGATGGCCATGAAGTTGGAGCCCCGGCCTGAAAGAAGGACGGCGATCCGCCCCCGTTTCTTCGGACTGCGGAACGTCACGTCGTCCATGAACCCCTCCTAACCCCGGGCGCGGAAGTGGGCGGGAATACTGTCCTTCCAGCTCCTGAAGGCGTCCTCGACCGAGACCCGGATGAGGTCGCGGCCTTGGTGACGGAGGACGATGTCCGGGCCTCCCGTCCGGCCGACGGCCCGCAACTTCACGCCGGAGGACCTGGCCAGGGCGAAGAGCTTGTCGAGGTCGGCCCTTTTGGCGCTGACGAGGATGCGGGACTGGGTCTCGCCGAAGGCCAGGGCGTCCGGCCGGATTGGATCGTCGATCTCGATGGCGCAGCCCATCTGGCCGGGACTGTGGAACGAGCATTCGGTCATGGCCACGGCCAGGCCGCCCTCCGAAAGGTCGTGGGCCGAAGCGATGAGCCCGGCGTCGATGGCCTGCAGGCAGAATCTCTGGACGCGCTTCTCGGCGGCGAGGTCGAGCCGCGGCGGCGCACCCGCCTTGAGGCGGTGGACGATCCGCAGGTACTCCGACCCGCCCAACTCCTCCCGGTTCTCACCGACGAGGAGGATCGTGTCGCCGGCTTCCCTGAAGCCGGGCCCGACGGTTTTCCGCACGTCGTCGATGAGGCCCACGATGCCCAGGACCGGTGTCGGATGGATGGACACGCCCTCGGTGTCGTTGTAGAAGCTGACGTTGCCGCCGGTGACGGGGATCTCGAACGCCCGGCAGGCCTCGGCCAGCCCGTCGATGACCTGCTCGAACTGCCACATGACCTCGGGCTTTTCTGGATTGCCGAAGTTCAGGCAGTTCGTGACGCCGATCGGCCGGGCCCCGACGCAGGCCAGGTTCCGGCAGGCTTCGGCGACGGCGATGGCGCCCCCGGTCTTCGGGTCGAGGAGAGCGTAAAGCGAGTTGCCGTCGAGAGTCATGGCCAGGGCCTTCTTCGAGCCCTTGATCCTCAGGACCGCGGCGTCAGCCCCAGGCAGGACAGCGGTGTTGATCTGGACCATATGGTCGTATTGCCGGAAGACCCACTCCTTGTCCGCGATCGTCGGGGAGGCCAGGATGCGGAGGAAGATGTCGTCGAAGTCGGCCGGGACGGGGAGGAGGGGCAACCGCGTTTGGCCCGGCGCCTGGACCGGCGGGCGGCTGGGCCTCCGATAGGCGGGGCAAAGGTTAACGACCGCGTCGACGGGGACGTCGACGACGACCTCGCCCTTGGATCGGACGCGGACCTGGCCCCCGGTCGTGACGTGACCGATGATCGGTGCGTCGAGGTCCCACTTGGCGAAGATTTCCTGGACCTTCTTGACGTTCTCCTTGGTCGTGACGAGGAGCATGCGCTCCTGGGACTCCGAGAGCATGATCTCGTACGGCGTCATCCCGTCTTCCCGCTGGGGCACGAGGTCGAGGTCGATCTCGATGCCGAGCCCGCCCTTGGCCGCCATCTCCGTCGTCGAGCAGGTCAAGCCGGCCGCGCCCATGTCCTGGATGCCGAGGATGAAGTCCCGGGACATGACCTCGAGGCAGGCCTCGACCAGAAGTTTTTCCTTGAACGGGTCGCCGACCTGGACGTTGGGCCGCTTGTGCTCGGTCTCCTTGCCGAACTCCGCCGAGGCCATCGTCGCGCCGTGGATGCCGTCGCGGCCGGTCTTGGCCCCGACGTAGAGCACGGGGTTGCCGACCCCTTCGGCCTTGGCATAGAAGATCTTGTCCTTTTCGGCCAGCCCCAGGCAAAAGACGTTGACCAGGGGGTTCGCGGAGTAGCATTCGTCGAAATAGATCTCGCCGCCGACCGTGGGGACGCCGATGGAATTGCCGTAGCCCGCGATGCCCGAGACGACGCCCTCCATGACGGCGCGGTTCTTGGGGTCGCCGGGCGGCCCGAAACGGAGGGAATCGAGGACGGCGATGGGCCTGGCCCCCATGGTGAAGATGTCCCGCAGGATGCCGCCGACGCCCGTGGCGGCGCCCTGGTAGGGTTCGATGTAGGACGGGTGGTTGTGGGACTCGATCTTGAAGACGACGACCTCGCCGTCGCCGATGTCCAGGACGCCGGCGTTCTCGCCGGGGCCCTGGACGACGTGCTGGCCCGCCGTCGGCAGCTTCTTCAGGTGGACCTTGGAGCTCTTGTAGCCGCAGTGCTCGGACCACATGACCGAGAAGATGCCGAGCTCGGTCCGGTTCGGCTCCCGGCCGACGAACTCGACGATCCTCTGGTACTCGTCTTCCGTCAGGTTGTGCTGGTCCAGGATCTTCTTATCGATCATGACGGGCCTTCGTACGGCGGGTTCTGGCTCCGCGGGCCCGGCGGCTAGCGGAGCTTTGGACAAGGGAGTCGAAGAGGAGCCGGCCGTCCTCGCTCCCCAGGAGGCTCTCGGAGGCCCGCTCGGGGTGGGGCATGAGCCCGAGGACGTTCCCGGCCTTGTTCATCAGGCCGGCGATGTTGTTGAGGGAGCCGTTGACGTCGGCGTCCTTGGTCACGTTCCCGGCGGCGTCGCAATAGCGGAAGACGACCTGGCGGTGCCGCTCGAGGTCGGCCAGCGTTCGCGGCGGGGCGTAATAGTTGCCGTCGAAGTGGGCGATCGGGATGCGGAGGACCTGGCCCTTTTGACCGGCCCGGGTGAAAGGCGTATCGGCGTTCTCGACACGGATGTGGACGTGCTGGCAGAGGAACTTGAGGTTCTTGTTCCGGAGCATGGCGCCCGGAAGGAGCCCCAGCTCTAGGAGGACCTGGAAGCCGTTGCAGATGCCCAGGACGAGCCCGCCTTTGCGGGCGAAGGACTTGACCTCCCGCATGAGCGGCGAGAAGCGGGCGATGGCGCCCGACCGCAGGTAGTCGCCGTAGGAGAAGCCGCCCGGCAGGATGACGCAGTCGACGCCCTTGAGATCGTGCTCCTTGTGCCAGAGCAGGACCGTCTCCTGCTTCATGACGGACTTGAGGGCGTAGAACGTGTCGTAGTCGCAGTTGGAGCCCGGGAATTGGACGACGCCGAATTTCATGGTCATTTCCCCGATGGCGACTTGATGAACTCCCAGGTGTATTTCTCGATGATCGGGTTGGCCAGGACCTTGTGCGCGATCTCGGCGACGAGCGCCTCGGCCTCCTTCTTCGGCGTCCGGTCGAGCTCGAGCTCGAAGACCTTGCCCTGCCGGACGTCCTTTACGGCGGCGTAGCCCATGGTGTGGAGGGCGTTCTTCACGGTCTGGCCCTGGGGGTCGAGGACGCTGTCTTTAAACGAAACAAGGATCCTAACTCTCATCGGCGAATACCCTTTCAAAGATGTCATCGATCTTGGCGAGATAGGGCTCGAGGGAGAAGCAGCGCGTGACCTCCTCCGGCCGGAGGACCTTAGCCACGTCCGGGTCGGCGGCGGCGAGCTTCCGGAAGTCGAGCCCCTCGTTCCAGGCCTTGAGGCTGTTCCGTTGAACGACCTGGTAGGCGTCCTCGCGCGTCAGACCCTTCTTGGTCAGGGCCAGAAGGAGGCTCTGGGAGAAGATGAGGCCGCGCGTGAGGTCGATGTTTGCCCTCATCCGGTCGGGATACACGGCCCAATGGCCGACGATGTCAACGGCTTCGGCCAGGAGGAAGTCGGCGAGGATGAACGAGTCGGGGAAGACGACCCGCTCGGCGGAGGAGTGGGAGATGTCCCGCTCGTGCCAGAGGACCATGTCCTCGAGTCCGACCTGCGCGTTGGCCCGGACGAGGCGGGCCAAGCCAGAGACGCGCTCGCAGCGGACGGGATTCTTCTTGTGGGGCATCGAGGACGACCCCTTCTGGCCTTCGGTGAAGGGCTCCTCGAGCTCCCCGACCTCGGTCCGCTGGAGATGGCGGATCTCGACGGCGATCTTCTCGATCGAGGTCGCGAGCAGGGCCAGCTCCTGGAGGACCTGGGCGTGGCGGTCCCGCTGGAGGACCTGCGTTGAAACGCGGGCCGGCTTCAGCTTTAGCTTCCGGAGGGCCATGAACTCCACGCGGGGGTCCAGGTGGATATACGTCCCGACCGAGCCCGAGATCCGGCCGACCGAAATGACGTCGATGGCCTCGTCCAGTCGCCTGAGATGGCGCCGGAACTCCTCGTACCAGACGAGGATCTTGAAGCCGAAGGTCACCGGCTCGGCGTGGATGCCGTGGGTCCGGCCGATGCAGGCGGTCTTTTTGTATTTGAGGGCCTGCTTTTTGAGCAGGCGGAGGAGGTCCTGCGTCCCGTCCCGGACCTTGAGCAGGGACTCCCGGACGAGGAGCGAAAGGGCCGTGTCGACGATGTCGTAGGAGGTCAGGCCGAGGTGGATGTAGCGCGAGTCGGGGCCCACCCTCTCCGCGACCGAGGTCAGGAAAGCGACGATGTCGTGCTTGACGACCTTCTCGATGTCGTCGATCCGGGCAGCGGAAAAGCCCGCCTTCTGCTTGATCGTCTTTAGGGCGGGCCGGGGGATCTTGCCCAGCCGGGCCCAGGCCTCGCAGACGGCGAGCTCGACGTCGAGCCACTTCCGGTACCTGTTCTGGTCAGCCCAGACGGCGCCCATCTCCGGACGGGTGTAGCGGTCGATCATGGCGTTCTACCTTTCCGAGGGGAAGGGCAAATGATAACAGCAGGTTCGACGGATTGTCAACGAAATCGGGCAAAAATACCGCAAAATGGGCCCCCGCCGGCCCCCTCGGGGGTGATCCGCGCCTCCACCCTGGCTTTTCGGGCCCCCCGGGGGCCAAGGTTCAGGTATAATGAGTGTCTAACAGGACGAGGGACAGATGGATGACCGCCCGGACGAGCTCCTCGTGGAAGACGTCCGGCGGGGGAGGACCGAGGCCTTCTCGGAGCTCGCCCGCCGCCATCAGCAGAGGGTCTATCGGCTCGTCTATGGGATGACGAGGAGCCATTCCGACGCGGACGACCTGAGCCAGGAGGTGTTCATGACGGCCTTCCGTTCGATCTCAGGCTTTAACGGGAGATCGAGCTTTTACACGTGGCTCTACCGGATCGCCGTCAACCGGACGCTCAATTTCCTGAGGGGGCGCGGACCGGAGAAGGGCCGGGCGGAATTCCGCGAGAACCTCCCGTGCGGCGAGGCCATGGCGGCCGACGCCTCGCCCGAGGGCCGCTCGATCCGCGCGGAGCTCCAGAGCCGGCTGGCCGAGGCCGTCGACTCCCTGCCGCTTCTCTACAAGGCGTCCTTCCTCCTGGTCGTCGACCAGGGGCTGAGCCACGCCGAGGCCGCCAAGGTCCTCGGCTGCTCGGAGAACACGGTCTCCTGGCGGATGCACAAGGCCCGCAAGATGCTCCAGGCCAGGCTCAGGCCGTACATGAGTGAGGTCGGATCATGAGATGCGAGACGTCGAAGCGGATGATCTCCGATGCCCTGGACGGGGCCCTGTCCGGACGGCGGGCGGCCCGCCTCGAGCATCATCTCTCGGGGTGCGCCGGGTGCCGCGCCTACCGCGAGGACGCGGTGCTCATCCAGGAGAGCGCCGGGGGCCTGGCTGACCCCCGCCTGGCCCTGGACGCCTGGAGGGATTTCGGCCGCAGGCTCGAGGCAAGGCTCGGCGCCGCGTCCGGCGCGGCCACGGAGCCGGCCCGGACGGACCTACCCGTCTTTTTCCGCTGGAAATGGGCCTGGGCGGGAGCGGCCTTCGCCGTTCTGGCCTTCGCCGTGACCTACCTCGCCATCGTGCGGGCGCGGACGGCGGCGGAGCCGGGCCTCGTTCCGTTTGAGGATTCCCTCGCCCGCGTCCTCGGCGAGGCCGGCGAGAACTCCGCGCTCGAGAATTCGTTCAACCAGGAGATCCTGGCCTCGATCGATGAGGCCGTCCGGCCGGCGGGCGCGGAGGCCCAGGTCTCCTTCGGCGACAACCCTTTGTTCTGGGAGGCCCTGAGCGAGGGGGAGTTGAGCTACATCGAGTCCGCGCTGCGGCAAGAAAAAGGCCTCGGAGGTGTATTATGAACGCGATTATGAGAACATGCATCCGTCTCTTCCTGGCCATTGTCCTCGCCGGGACGGCGGCGGCCGGGCCCATTCAGGGAGAGCCCCAGGCCCGGGCCAGGCTCCGGGACAACATCAACACGCTGCGCCTGCTTCGCATGACCGAGGCCCTCGAGCTCACCGAGGCCCAGACGGCCAAGCTCTTCCCGGCCCTGACCCGGGTCGAGAAGGAGAAGGCCGAGATGCAGAACCTGATGGGGGCCGATATCCGCGACCTCCGGGCGGCTCTCAACCGGGCCCCGGTCCGCGAGGACGAGGTTCTGGCGTTGGTCGGGCGGATCCGGGCGACGCGGCAGTCGATCAAGCAGAAGGACGAGGAGTTCGAGGCCGTCCTCGACCAGAACCTGACGCCGGTCCAGAAAGGAAAGTACCTGATCTTCCTCGTCGACTTCGCCCGGGGCCTCGGGGACAAGCTCAACCAGGCCCGCCAGGCCCGGCAGGGACGCGACATCCGCTGAGCCCCGAAAAATTCTCGGAAACCCTTGACAGGTCTGGAGATTTCGTATAATATGGTCAGTGCGGTTCTGTCGTTTTCAGACTAACTCTCTGAAAAAGAACAACTTCGAGCTCGAGGAGAAAACTTTATTATTTTCAGCTCTTCTCCTGTACTACTCCGCGACCTCGCGGAATTCGGGTCATCCAGAGCGACGGCACGCCAGCGTAGCTCAGTCAGGTAGAGCGGCTGATTTGTAATCAGCGGGTCAGGGGTTCGAATCCCTTCGCTGGCTTTGGAGCGGCGACCGAGCGGAATTTCGGACAACGGAGCATCTCAGCGGGACGGCGGGATGTTCCTTTCAGGGACGCAGAGGATTTTCGAGGATGGTGCGTAAGCCGGGCAGGTTCCAGAGTGGCCAAATGGGGCGGGCTGTAAACCCGCTGCGGAAACGCTTCGGAGGTTCGAATCCTTCCCTGCCCATTTCCGCGGGAATAGCTCAGTTGGTAGAGCGTCAGCCTTCCAAGCTGAATGTCGCGGGTTCGAATCCCGTTTCCCGCTCTTCGACGAGCGTGTCGGGCCCAAGTAGCTCAGTTGGCAGAGCACGTCCTTGGTAAGGACGGGGTCACCAGTTCAACTCTGGTCTTGGGCTTTCATTTCGGTGGCGGCGGTCCAACGGATAGGGCGCCCGGAGGTTTGAAGGAATGGCCAAGAGGAAGTTCGAAAGAACGAAGCCTCACGTCAACATCGGCACGATCGGCCATGTGGACCATGGCAAGACGACGTTGACGTCGGCCATCACCCGGGTGCTGTCGAAGGCCAATGCGGCGATCGAGTTCCGGGCCTATGACCAGATCGACAACGCCCCCGAGGAGCGGGAGCGCGGCGTGACCATCAACATCGCCCACATCGAGTACGAGACGGCCAAGCGCCACTACGCCCACATCGACTGCCCGGGCCACGCCGACTACATCAAGAACATGATCACGGGCGCGGCCCAGATGGACGGTTCGATCCTGGTCGTGGCCGCCGACGACGGCCCGATGCCCCAGACCAGGGAGCACATCCTGCTCGCCCGTCAGGTCAACGTGCCGGCGATCGTCGTCTTCCTGAACAAGGTGGACCTCGTCAGCGACCCGGAGATCCTCGACCTGGTCGAGCTCGAGATCCGGGACCTGCTGACGCGGTACGGCTTCCCCGGCGCCCGGACGCCGATCGTCCGGGGCTCCGCGCTCCTGGCCATGCAGTCCGATGGCGACCCGGCCAACCCTTGGAACCGGAAGATCCTCGAGCTCATGGACGCGGTCGACACGTTCATCCCGGACCCGGTCCGGGCCGTCGACCTGCCCTTCCTCATGCCGATCGAGGACGTCTTCACGATCTCGGGCCGCGGCACGGTCGTGACCGGCCGCGTCGAGCGGGGGCGGGTCCTCGTCAACGAGGAGGTCGAGGTCGTCGGCTTCGGCGAAACGAAGCGCAAGGTCGTCACCGGCGTCGAGATGTTCCGCAAGATCCTCGACGAGGGGATGGCCGGCGACAACGTCGGCATCCTCCTGCGGGGGACCGACAAGAACGAGGTCGAACGCGGCATGGTCCTGGCGAAGCCAGGCTCGATCCGGCCGCACCGGAAGTTCCGGGCGGAGATCTACGTCCTCAAGAAGGAGGAGGGCGGGCGGCACACGCCGTTCTTCAGCGGCTACCGTCCGCAGTTCTACCTCCGGACGACGGATGTGACTGGCCTGGTCAAGCTCGCCGAAGGCGTCGAGATGGTCATGCCCGGCGATAACGTCAACTTGGAGATCGAGCTGATCACGGACGTGGCCCTAGAGAAGGCCCTGCGGTTCGCCATCCGGGAGGGCGGACGGACGGTCGGGGCCGGCACCGTCACAGAGGTTATGGAATAGAGGCCGGCGGGCGGAGAGGAATTTGCGAGGGAAGGTTCGAAGATGCGCGAGATCATAACGCTTCAGTGCGGCGACTGCAAGCGCCGGAACTATTCGACGACGAGGAACAAGAAGACGCAGACGGGCAAGCTCGAGATCAACAAGTATTGTCCGTTCTGCCGGAAGCACACGCTTCACAAGGAAGTCAAATAGGGCGGCTGCGACGGGAGGACAGGTGAGTAGCTCAATTGGTAGAGCAGCGGTCTCCAAAACCGCAGGTTGCGGGTTCGAGCCCTGCCTCACCTGCCATTCTCTTCCCCGGCCGTCGGGCACGGGCCCGGACGGGACGCGCGAGCGTCCGGCCGGGGGACGCTGAGCGAGGGACAACATGAATGATAAGGTCCGCTGGTACAAACGGTTCGGGAACTTCCTCAGGGACGTCCGGGCGGAGCTGAAGAAGGTTACCTGGCCGGCCCGGCCGGAGGTCATCAGCACGACCATAGTCGTCATCGCCGCGACGATCTTCTTCGGGTTCTATCTGTTCCTCATGGACATCGTCTTCTCTTGGCTCATCGGCAAGGTCCAGAGCCTGTTCGGCTAATCCACAAAGGGATTTGGAGATGGCAAAGAACTGGTACGTTGTTCATACCTACTCGGGATTCGAGAAGTTCGTGGCGGAGTCCATCAAGCAGAAGGCGACGGAGCTCAACATCGAGGACCAGGTCGGGCAGATCATCATCCCGACCGAGGACGTCATCGAGATCCGGGCGGGGAAGAAGGTCGTCTCCACCAAACGGTCCTACCCGGGCTACATCCTCGTCGAGATGGAGATGAACGACGAGAATTGGCTCATGATCCGGCAGGTCCCCAAGGTCACGGGCTTCGTCGGGTCCGGCCGGACGCCCACGCCCCTCAGCAAGAAGGAGGTCGGCCAGATCGTCGAGCACATGGAGACGACTTCGGAGAAGCCCAAGCCCAAGCACTCGTTCGAGAAGGGCGAGGCCGTGCGGATCATCGACGGCCCGTTCTTCAATTTCAACGGCATCGTCGAAGACGTCAACCACGAGCGGAGCACGCTCAAGGTCCTGGTGACCATCTTCGGCCGATCGACGCCTGTGGAGCTCGAGTTCCTGCAGGTGGAAAAGCTTTAGGAGGACGAGATGTCGAAAGAGGTCATCGCGAAAATCAAGCTGGAGATCGTCGCGGGCCAAGCCAGCCCCGCCCCGCCCGTGGGACCGGCCCTGGGCCAGCACGGCGTCAACATCATGCAGTTCGTCCGGGAGTTCAACGAGCGGACGGGCAAGATGGACGAGGGGACCGTCGTCCCCGTCCTCATCACGGTCTTTAAGGACAAGACCTTCAACTTCATCGTCAAGACGCCCCCGGCCTCCTACCTCCTGAAGAAGGCGGCCGGCATCGCCAAGGGCTCCGGCGCGCCGAACAAGGACAAGGTCGGCCGGGTGACCTGGAAGCAGATCGAGGACATCGCCCGGACGAAGCTCCCCGACCTCAACGCCTACGACGTCGAGGCGGCCAAGAAGATCATCGCCGGGACGGCCAAGAACATGGGATTGGAGATCGTCAGTGAGTAAGCGCGGCAAGAACTATATCAAGGCCAGGGAGGTCAAGGGGCCGGAGGCCAAGGACTACTCCGTCGAGGAGGCCGTGGCCCTCCTCAAGCAGGCCCATTACGCTAAGTTCGACGAGTCGGTCGACGTCTCGATCCGGCTGGGCGTCAACCCCAAGTACTCCGACCAGATGGTCCGGGGCACGGTCGTCCTGCCCCACGGCACGGGCAAGACCAAGAAGATCTGCGTCATCGCGGCCGGGGAGAAGATCAAGGAGGCCGAGGCGGCCGGGGCCGATTACGCCGGGGGGGATGACCTCATCGAAAAGATCGCCGGCGGCTGGATCGACTTCGACGTCGTCATCGCCACCCCCGACGTCATGCGCGGCGTCGGTAAGCTCGGGCGGATCCTCGGCACCAAGGGCCTCATGCCCAACCCGAAGGCCGGCACGGTGACCTTCGACATCAAGAAGGCCGTCGACGAGACGAAGGCCGGCAAGGTCGAGTTCCGCGTCGACAAGACGAGCATCGTCCACAATACCGTCGGGAAGGTCTCGTTCCCCGAGGATAAGCTTGCGGAGAACGTCAAGACCTTCATCCAGGCCATCGTCCACGCCAAGCCGCCGGCCGCCAAGGGGAAGTACGTCCGGAGCATGTCTATCTCCTCGACCATGGGGCCGTCGTTCCGGATCACCGAGGACATCTTAGAGAAATAGGAGAGACCGTCGTGAAGAAGGAAACGAAGTCCGAGGTCGTCAAGGACCTCGAGGCCGCCCTCGACACTCACAGCACGTTCTACCTGGTCGACTTCAAGCGGATGAAGGTCTCCCAGACCGTCGAGCTGAGGAAGCTCCTTCGGAAGAACTCCTTCGTCTACAAGGTCGTCAAGAACCGGCTGGCCCTGCGGGCCCTGCGCGAGCGGTGCCCGGCCGAGGTCAAGCCGTTCTTCGAGAAGCCGACGGCCATCGCCTTCGCCGCGGACAATCCCATCGGACTGGCCAAGATCCTCAAGGATTTCTCCGCCCAGGGCAAGGTCCTGGCGGTCAAGGCCGGCGTCGTCGAGGGGCAGTACCTGGCGTCGGAGCGGTTCGACGAGATCAGCAGGCTCTCGTCCCGCAACGACCTCGTGGCCAAGATCGGGTTCCTGATGGCCCAGCCGCTCGTCCGCCTGATGCGGACCCTCCAGGCGCCCCTGGGCAACATGGGGAACCTGCTCACCCAGCTGAAGACCAAGAAACCGGATGGACAATAAAAATTGAGGTCGGAACGACCCAAGCCCAAATAAAGGAGATCCGTGACATGGAAAAACTCACCAAGGAACAGTTCTTCGCGCACCTGGACAGCCTGACGATTCTGGAACTCTCGGACTATATCAAGGAGTTCGAGACCCGGTACGGCATCAGCGCCGCCGCCGCCCCCGTCATGATGGCCGGAGGAGCCGCCCAGCAGGCCGAGGCCAAGCCCGCCGAGGAGAAGACCTCCTTCAACGTCATCCTGAAATCCGTGGGCGACAAGAAGATCAACGTCATCAAGGTCGTCCGTGAAGTCACCAGCCTCGGACTCAAGGAAGCCAAGGACCTCGTCGACGGCGCTCCCAAGACGCTCAAAGAGGGCGTGACCAAGGAAGAGGCCGAGTCGATCAAAGCCAAGTTCGCCGAAGTCGGGGCCGTCATCGAACTCCAGTAATGGGGTACGGCGGTTGGCTGAGTCACCGTTCGGAACGGGGTGGACTCAGGAGATGATTAACTCTTGATTAGAGAGCCAGCATGCTAACAGAACCCAAGACGTCTTTCCGCGAGAGGGTCGACTATTCGAAGATCCGGACGGTCTTCCCCATGCCCAACCTTCTGGACATCCAAACGCAATCCTACGCCGAGTTCCTGCAGATGGAGCTCCTCCCCGAGGAGCGCCAGGAGACCGGCCTCCAGGCGGCGTTCAAAGATGTCTTCCCCATTTCCGATTTCAAGGAAACGACGGAACTCGAGTTCCTCGGCTACTCGATCGGGACGTGGGAGTGCAAGTGCGGCCGGCTCAAGGGCGTCGAGAATTCCCGGGCGCGCTGCAACGCCTGCGGGACCCTCCTGCCCGCGGCCGTCGAGCTAACCGAGAAGGAGATGTGCCCCTACTGCGGGGCGACGCGAAAGATCGAGCTCCCCCTCTGCGACCACTGCGGCGACCGCGTCTCGCTCAAGATCAAGTACAGCCCCATGGAGTGCATCCAGAAAGGCTACACCTACGCCGTGCCGCTCAAGCTCAAGGTCCAGCTCGTGTCCTGGGAGAAGGACGTCGCCGCCAAGACCAAGCGCCTCAAGCACATCAAACAGCAGGAAGTCTATTTCGGCGACATCCCCCTCATGACGGAGAAGGGGACGTTCATCTTCAACGGCATCGAGCGCGTCGTCGTCAGCCAGCTCCAGCGGTCGCCGGGCGCCTTTTTCCGGCCGGCCGAGAACAAGGGCTTCTTCATCGCCAAGCTCATCCCGTACCGAGGCGCGTGGGTTGAGTTCGAGCACGACGCCAAGAACTTCCTCTGGGTCCGCCTCGACCGGAAGAAGAAATTCCTCGCTACGGTCTTCCTGAGGGCCCTCGGGTTCTCCTCGGACGAGGAGATCCTCAAGCTCTTCCACAAGTCGAACAAGGTCCTCGTCGAGGACGCCAAGCTCTACTGGGAAGTCTCCGAGAACCTCGTCGGCCGGACGCCCGCCGAGGACGTTATGGACGCCCGCGGCCGGAAGGTCCTGGCCCCGGGCAAGAAGAAGATCACGCCCGAGGTCTGCCAGGCCCTCGTCGACGCCAAGGTGGCCAGGGTCCCGCTCCTCAAGAAGGACCTCGCCGGTGCCTATTCGCTCACCGGCATCAAGGGGAAAGTCCGGGTCAATGAAGAGATCGGCGACGTCCAGCTCGACCTCCTGGTCGGCCGCGGCGAGCCCTTCGAGGTCTTCTTCCCGGACAAGGACCGGGCCGGCCAGATCATCGTCCAGACCCTGAAGAAGGACCTCCGCAAGGACACGCCCCAGGCCCTCGGGGAGATCTACCGGAAGCTGCGGCCGGGCGAGCCCCACACCATGGAGAGCGCCCACAACCTCTTCCATAGCCTGTTCTTTAACCCCCAGAAATACAACTTCTCCCGGATCGGCCGCCTCAAGTTCAATATCAAGCTCGGGCTCGAGACGCCCATGGACGAGAAGACCCTGTCGCCCACGGACTACGTCCAGGTCATCAAATACCTCCTCAACCTGCGGCACGGGGAGGGGTTGACCGACGACATCGACCACCTCGGCAACCGCCGCGTGCGGTCCGTGGGCGAGCTCGTCGAGAACGCCTTCCGCATCGGCCTGACCCGGATGGAGAGGACGATCAAGGAGAAGATGACCATCACGGCCGACCTGGCCGCGGCCATGCCCCAGGATCTCATCAACTCCAAGCCGGTCATCGCCGCCCTCAAGGAGTTCTTCGGCAGCTCGCAGCTGTCCCAGTTCATGGACCAGATCAACAGCCTGGCCGAGATCACCCACAAGCGGCGGCTCTCGGCCCTCGGCCCCGGCGGTCTCAGCCGCGAGAGGGCCGGCTTCGAGGTCCGGGACATCCAGAACTCCCATTACGGGAGGATCTGCCCGGTCGAGACGCCGGAAGGCCCGAACATCGGCCTCATCTCCTCGCTCAGCTGTTACGCCCGCGTCAACAACTACGGCTTCCTCGAGACGCCGTACCGCAAGGTCAAGAACGGCCGCATCGTCGACTACGTCAAGGTCCTTCACCCTGGGAGCAGCGACTACAAGGTCGGGGAGATCGTCGAGAAGGACGAGATGGTCAAGGCCTCGGAGAAACTCAGGGAGGAGAAGGCCCGCCAGCTCCCGCTCGTCGAGCCCTACTGCTGGTATATGACCGCCTGGGACGAGGAGAAATACAACATCGCCCAGGCCAACGCCGCCGTCGACGAGCGGGGCCGGTTCCTAAACGAGGTTGTCTCCGCCCGCGAGCGGGGCAATTTCAAGAACATCCCCCGCGACCAGATCCACTATATCGACGTCTCGCCGAAGCAGCTCGTGTCCCTGTCGGCGGCCCTCATTCCGTTCCTGGAGCACGACGACGCCAACCGCGCCCTGATGGGCTCGAACATGCAGCGGCAGGCCGTGCCCCTCCTCCGTCCCAAGGCCCCGCTCATCGGCACGGGGATCGAGGACCTCGTCGCCGTAGGTTCGGGCGACGTCGTCGTCTGCCGGCGGACCGGGACCGTCGAGTTCGTGGACGCGGAGCGCATCCTCGTCCGGATCGACGAGAAGGAGAACCCCCGCAGCTATGAGGTCGGGACGGACCTCTATATCTTGACGAAGTTCCTCCGGACCAACCAGAACACGTCCACCAACCACAGGCCCATCGTCCGGAAGGGCGACAAGGTCCGCAAGGGCCAGGTCCTCGCCGACAGCTCCTGCACGGACATGGGCGAGCTGGCCCTCGGCCGGAACGTCCTCTGCGCCTTCATGCCGTGGCGGGGATACAACTACGAGGACGCGATCATCGTCAGCGAGAAGCTCATCAAGAACGACATCTTTACATCGCTCCACATCGTCGAGGAGACGATCGAGGCCCGCGACACCAAGCTGGGGCCCGAGGAGATTACCCGCGACATCCCCAACGTCCCCGAGAACCTCCTCCGCAACCTCGACGAGAACGGGATCGTCCGGATCGGCGCTCACGTCAAGTCCGGCGACATCCTCGTCGGCAAGGTCGCGCCGAAGGGGGAGACCCAGCTGTCGCCCGAGGAGAAACTCCTCAAGGCGATCTTCGGCGAGAAGGCGCTCGACGTCAAGGACGCCTCCCTCTATTGCTCGCCGGGCGTCGAGGGCACGATCATCGACGTCCGGATCTTCTCGCGCCGCGGCATCGAGAAGGGGCCGCGGGCCAAGGCCATCGAGAAGGACGAGATCGCCAAGATGAAGCGGAACCTCGATGACGAGATCGTCATCCTGGAGAACGAGAAGTGGCAGAAGGTCAAGGTCCTCCTGAAGGGCCATGTCGTCGAGAAGCCCCAGAAAGCTGGCGACATAAGCCTGGAGAAGGGGGCCAAGCTGACCGAGAAGGTCCTGGACCTCCTGACCTTCGAAGAGGCCATGAAGCTCAAGCTGGCCGAGGACGAAGAGGCCGACAAGGAGATCAAGGACCTCGACAAGAAGGTCAAGCGGCAGATCGAGGCCCTCCGCGCCGTCTTCAAGGAGAAGGTCGACAACCTCAAGAAGGGCGACGAGCTCGCCCCCGGCGTCATCCAGGCCATCAAGGTCTTTATCGCCATGAAGCGGAAACTCTCCTGCGGCGACAAGATCTCCGGGCGGCACGGGAACAAGGGCATTGTCGCCAAGATCCTGTCCGAGGAGGACATGCCGCGGCTGCCCGACGGGACGCCGGTCGAGATCGTCCTCAACCCGCTCGGCGTGCCTTCCCGCATGAACGTCGGCCAGATCCTCGAGACCCACGCCGGCTGGGCGGCCCAGACGCTGAACCTGTGGCTCTCGACCCCGGTCTTCGACGGCGCGAGCGAGAACGAGATCAAGAAGCTGCTCAAGCAGGCGGGCCTGCCCGAATCCGGCAAGACGCCCCTCTACGACGGCATCAACGGGGAGTTTTTCGACCAGGAAGTGACCGTCGGATACATCTATATGATGAAGCTCTACCACCTCGTCGACGACAAGATCCACGCCCGCTCGACCGGCCCCTACTCCCTCATCACCCAGCAGCCGCTCGGGGGCAAGGCCCAGTTCGGCGGCCAGCGCTTCGGCGAGATGGAGGTCTGGGCCCTGGAAGCGTACGGCGCCGCCTTCACCCTGCAGGAGCTTATGACGGTCAAGTCCGACGACGTCGAAGGGCGGGCCAAGATCTACGAGGCCATCGTCAAGGGCGACCTGGAATTCACGCCCGGCCTGCCCGAGTCCGTCAACGTCCTCATCCGCGAGCTCCAGAGCCTCTGCCTGAACGTCGAGCTCGAGAAGGGCGAAAAAGAAGAGATCCTCCCCTGGGGGATCGCCGTTCCCCAGTCAGGAAAAGGAGAAGCCTAATGGATATCAGGCCGCCGGTGGGTCCCAGACCTAAGCCCGAGTTCGACCGCGTCCGGATCAGCATCGCTTCGCCCGAGAAGATCAAGAGCTGGTCCTGGGGCGAGGTGACGAAGCCGGAAACCATCAACTACCGAACCTTCAAGCCCGAGAAGGACGGTCTGTTCTGCGCCAAGATCTTCGGGCCGATCAACGACTACGAATGCCTTTGCGGCAAGTACAAGAGAATGAAATACCGGGGCATCATCTGCGAGCGCTGCGGCGTCGAGGTGACGAAATCCAAGGTCCGGCGCGAGCGAATGGGCCACATTCAGCTGGCCTCGCCGGTCGCCCACATCTGGTTCTTCAAGAGCCCCCCGAGCCGCATCGGGCTCGTCCTCGACCTGTCCATCAAGGACCTGGAGAAGGTCCTCTACTTCGAGTCCTACATCGTCCTCGACCCCGGCGACACGCCGCTCAAGGAAAAGCAGCTCCTGAACGAAGAGGAATTCAAGGACGCCCAGGAGAAGTACGGCGACAAGTATGAGGCCGGCATCGGCGCCGAGGCCATCAAGATCCTGCTCGACAAGATCAATATCCAGAAGGAGGCCGAGCGGCTGCGGAAGCTCATGAAGAAGGAGACGTCCCAGCAGCGGCGGCTCCGCTACGCCAAGCGCCTCCGGGTCTTCAAGGCCCTCAAGCGCTCGGGGAACCGTCCCGAGTGGATGATCCTCGACGTCGTCCCGGTCATCCCGCCCGACCTCCGTCCCCTCGTCCGGCTCGACGGCGGCCGGTTCGCGACCTCCGACCTCAATGACCTCTACCGGCGGGTCATCAACCGCAACAACCGCCTGAAAAAGCTTATCGAGCTCAAGGCTCCCGAGCTCATCATCCGCAATGAGAAGCGCATGCTCCAGGAGGCCGTGGACGCCCTGTTCGACAACGGGAAGCGCGGCCGGGTCCACCTCGGCGCCAACCGGCGGCCTCTCAAGTCCCTGAGCGAGGCCCTGCGCGGAAAGCAGGGGCGGTTCCGCCAGAACCTCCTCGGCAAGCGCGTGGACTACTCGGGGCGGTCCGTCATCGTCGTCGGCCCCGAGCTCAAGCTCAACCAGTGCGGCCTGCCCAAGAAGATGGCCCTCGAGCTCTTCAAGCCCTTCATCTTCAACCGGCTGGAAAAGGAAGGCCTGGTCCCAAGCGTCAAGGTCGCCCGCGAGTGGCACGAGCAGGAGCGGCCCGAGGTCTGGGATTACCTGGAAGAGGTCGTCCGGGAGCACCCGATCCTCCTCAACCGGGCGCCCACGCTCCACCGGCTGGGCATCCAGGCCTTCGAGCCCCTCCTCGTCGAGGGCAAGGCCATCCAGATCCACCCGCTCGTCTGCGCCGCCTTCAACGCCGATTTTGACGGGGACCAGATGGCCGTTCACATCCCCCTGTCCGTCGAGGCCCAGATCGAGGCCCAGACCCTCATGCTGTCGACGAACAATATCCTGTCTCCGGCCCACGGGCGGCCCCTGACGGTCCCCAGCCAGGACATGGTCCTCGGTTGTTACTACCTGACCCTCGACAAGAAGGGCCAGAAAGGGGAGGGGCGCATCTTCGGCCGGCCCGAGGAAGCCCTGCTGGCCATGGAGAACGGGGAGATCTCGCTGCAAAGCATCATCAAGCTCCGCGCGAGCGGCCCCTTCATGAACCTGGCCATCTATTACGACGACCAGGCCGTCATGACCTGCCCCATCCAGGAGCTCAAGCGGGAGCTCATCGAAACGACGGCCGGCCGGATCATTTTCAACAGCATCCTGCCGGAGGGCTTCCCCTTCGTCAACGGCGTGCTCCGGAAGAAGGGCCTCGAGAACCTCGTCTTCTATACCTACCTCAAGGTTAGCCTCCAGCCGACGGTCCGGATGCTGGACGCGATGAAGGAGCTCGGCTTCACCTACGCCACGCGGGCGGGCTTTTCCCTGGGCATCGACGACTTCGTCATCCCGCGCGAGAAAGCGCGCCTCGTCGACAAGGCCCAGAAAGAGGTCCAGGACATCGAGAACCTCTACCGCGACGGCACGATCTCCTCGGGCGAGCGCTTCAACCGCGTCGTCGAGATCTGGGGCACGGTCACCGACAAGGTCTCGAACGCCATGATCGAGGAGATGAAGAAGATCAGCCTTGAGGGCAAGGAGCTCAACCCCCTCTTTGTCATGGCCGACTCCGGCTCTCGCGGCAACAAGCAGCAGATCCGCCAGCTCGCCGGCATGCGCGGGCTCATGTCCAAGCCCTCGGGCGAGATCCTGGAAACCCCGATCACCGCGAACCTCCGGGAAGGCCTGAACGTGCTCCAATACTTCATTTCGACGCACGGCGCCCGCAAGGGCCTAGCCGACACGGCCCTCAAGACGGCCAACTCCGGCTACCTGACCCGGAAGCTCGTCGACGTCTGCCAGGAAGTCATCATCGACGAGCGCGACTGCGGCACCCTCAAGGGCCTCATCGTCTCGGCCATCGTCGAGAACGGCGAGATCATCGAGCCGTTCATCGACCGCATCGTCGGCCGCGTCGCCCTCGAGCGGGTCGTGAACCCCGACAGCGGGGAGACGATCGTCGAAATGAACGAGGAGATCACCGAGCTGGCCGCCCACGAGTTCCAGAACCTGGGCATCGAGCGCGTCAAGATCCGTTCCCTCCTGACCTGCGAGGCGAAGCGGGGCGTCTGCCAGCTCTGCTACGGCCGGAGCATGGCCAGCGGCCGCATGGTCGAGCTCGGCGAGGCCGCCGGCATCGTCGCCGCCCAGTCCATCGGCGAGCCCGGCACGCAGCTGACGATGAGGACGTTCCACGTCGGCGGCATCGCTATGGGCGGCGCGGAGAAGTCCAAGCTCGAGGCCAAGAACGACGGCTTCGTCCGGTTCAACAATCTGAAGGCTGTCGAGAACAAGGACGGAACCCTCGTCGTCGTCAACCGGAACGCCAACATGGCCATTCTCGACCACCGGAAGCGTGAGGTCGAGCACTACCAGGTCCCCTACGGGGCCAGGATCCTCGTCAAGGACGGCGAGGAGGTCAAATCCCGCCAGGGCTTCGCCGAATGGGATCCCTTCAACACCTTCATCCTGACCGAGGAGACCGGCGCCGTCCGCTTCCACGACGTCGTCCTCGGCGTCAGCATGGAGGAGATCCAGGACGAGTTCACGGGGCTGATCACCCAGGTCATCATCGACCCCAAGGACGAGAAGTTCCAGCCGCAGATTGAGCTCCTGGACGAGAAGCACAAGGACGACAAGGGGCGCCCCGTCGTCCTCCGGAAGTATTTCTTGCCCTCGGGGGCCAACCTCCAGATCAAGGACGCCGACCGGGTCTTCGCCGGGGACGTCCTGGCCAAGATCCCGCGCGAAGCGGCCCGGACCAAGGACATCACGGGCGGCCTGCCGCGCGCCGAGGAGCTGTTCGAGGCCCGGCGGCCCAGGAACCCGGCCGTCATCTCCGAGATCGACGGCATGGTCCAGATCGGCGGCCTCGTCCGGGGCTACCGCAAGATCGGGGTCCGGAACGAGCGGGGCGGGGAGAAAGAGTACCTCATCCCCAAGGGCTCACACCTCAGCGTGTCCGACGGCGAGCGGATCCGGGCCGGCGACGCCCTCATGGACGGGTCGGTCAACCCCCACGACATCCTCCGGGTCCTCGGCGAGAAGGAGCTGGCCGAATACCTCCTCAAGGAGGTCCAGGCCGTCTATCGCCTCCAGGGCGTCGGCATCAACGACAAGCACATCGAAACGGTCATCCGGATGATGCTGCGCTGGGTCAAGGTCGAGGAGGTCGGGGACAGCGAGTTCCTGGTGGACGAACAGGTGGACAAGTTCATCTTCCAGGAGGAGAACGAGAAAGTCATGAAGAAGGGCGGCAAGCCGGCCAAGGCCCGGCCCCTGCTCCTGGGGATCACCAAGAGCGCCCTGAGCACGGACAGTTTCATCGCCGCCGCCTCGTTCCAAGAGACGACCCGGGTCCTGACCGAGGCCAGCCTCTACGGCAAGGTCGATTATCTGAGGAGATTGAAGGAGAACATCATCATGGGCCGGCTCATCCCGGCCGGGACGGGGTACAAGTTCTACCGGAACGTGGAGCTCAAGGAAGAAATGCAGCCCGTCCTTTCCGCGGCGAAGGAAGAGGAGGTCTTGCCCGAAAGCTGAGGGAGGGGTTTCGGCGCGAAACTTCCTCATTTTTCTTGACAGGATTAGCAATTTTTGCTATTATCCCGATATTCGCCTCCGGACTATATTCCAGGGGACGAATAAAGCTCCAGTGGAAAATTCGGACAGAGGAGTATTTTTAATTGCCGACCGTCAACCAACTTGTCAGGAATGGCCGGACGCTCAAGAGATACAAGAGCAAATCGCCGGCTCTCGAGGCCTGTCCCCAGAAGCGTGGGGTCTGCACGCGCGTGTTCACAACCACTCCCAAGAAGCCGAATTCGGCCATGCGGAAAGTGGCCCGTGTCCGTTTGACCAATAACATCGAAGTCACGGGATACATTCCCGGCGTCGGGCACAACCTTCAGGAGCACTCGATCGTCCTCATCCGGGGGGGCCGCGTCAAGGACCTGCCCGGAGTCCGCTACCACATCATCCGCGGCACGCTCGACTGCGAGGGCGTCCAGAACCGCTTCCGGGCGCGTTCCCGGTACGGCGCCAAGAGGCCCAAGAAGGAGAAACGGGCCGCCTGACCCGGAGGGGAACCATGCCGAGACGCGGAACGATCAAGAAGAGGAAGATTCAGCCGGACTCGGTGTTCAACAGCACGATGGCCGCCCGGTTCGTCAACCTTCTGCTCCGCAAGGGCAAGAAGAACACGGCCGAGCACGTGTTTTACGGCACGATGGAAATCGTCAAGCAGAAGACCAAGGAAGATCCCCTGAAGGCCTTGGAGAAGGCCCTGGAGAACGTCCGGCCGCTCCTCGAGACGAAGTCGCGCCGGGTCGGCGGGGCGAACTACCAGGTCCCGATCGAGGTCCCCGCCGGCCGGTCGATGTCCCTCGGCGTCCGCTGGCTGCTCCACTACGCCCGGGAGCGCAGCGGCAAGAGCATGCAGGAGAAGCTCTCCGCCGAGATCATCGACGCCATCAACAACCGGGGCGGCGCGGTCAAGAAGAGGGAAGACACGCACAAGATGGCGGAGTCCAACAGGGCTTTCGCTCATTATAAATGGTAACCGGATTTTGAGAGTTCCTGGCGTGATTCGGTTCGATAGGAAGATGAAGGTTCATGCGGTCATACCCGATCGAACGTGTGAGAAACATCGGCATCATGGCCCATATCGATGCCGGGAAGACCACGACCACGGAACGGATCTTGTATTACACGGGTATGACCCACAAGATGGGAGAGGTGGACGACGGGACGGCCGTGATGGACTGGATGCCGCAGGAGCAGGAGCGCGGGATCACCATCACCTCGGCCGCCACGACGTGCATCTGGAACGGCTACCGTATCAATATCATTGATACGCCCGGCCACGTGGATTTCACCGCGGAGGTCGAGCGCTCCTTGAGGGTGCTCGACGGTGCGATAGCCATACTGTGTGGAGTTGGCGGCGTCGAACCGCAGTCCGAGACAGTATGGCGCCAGGCCGACAAGTATCGGGTCCCCCGCATCGTGTTCATCAACAAGATGGACCGGATCGGGGCCGACCCGGAGAGGGCCATCGAGCAGTTGAAGGCCCGGGTGGCGGCCAAGCCCCTGCCGGTCCAGATTCCCCTGGGGCGGGAAGATGGATTCCGCGGTGTGATCGACCTCATCGAAGAGAAGGAGATCGACTGGGGTCGGGCGATCCAGGCGACGGATTTCGTCGTCCGGGAGGTTTCGGAGGAGTTCCGAGAGGACGTCAGGAAGAAGAGACAGGACATGATCGAGATGCTGAGCGAGACCGACGACGCGTTGATGCAGAAGTACGTCGACGGCGTCCAGGTCACAGTGCCGGAGATCAAGGCGGCCGTCCGCCGGGGCACCATCGGTCTGCAGTTCGTCCCCGTGCTCTTCGGGGCGTCGTTCCGGAACAAGGGGGTCCACCCCTTGCTCGACGCCGTCGTCGACTTTTTGCCCTCACCCTTGGACATCCCCCCGGTCGAGGGCCATCACCCCAAGACCCGCGTCTCGGAGACCCGGGCCGCGGCCGACGACGCCCCCTTCTCCGGGCTCGTCTTCAAGATCATGACCGACCCGTTCCTCGGGGGCCTGGCCTACTTCCGGGTCTACTCGGGCAAGGCCAAGGTCGGGCAGACCGTCTACAACTCGACCAAGGAAGAGGACGTGAAGCTCTCCCGGCTCTTCGAGGTCCACGCCGATAAGAAGACCGAGGTCAAGGAGATCGCCGCCGGCGACATCGCCGCTCTGGCCGTGACGAAAAAGGTCGATACCGGCGACACGCTCTGCCTCAAGAACCACCCCATCGTCCTCGAGACCATCCGCTTTCCCGAGCCCGTCGTCTCGGCGACCATCGAACCCAAGACCAAGTCCGCCCATGCCAAGCTCGACGCGGCCCTGCTCAAGCTGAAGCAGGAGGACCCGACGGTTAAAATCGTCCAGGATCCCATGACCGGGCAAATGCTCCTCCGGGGGATGGGGGAGCTCCACCTGGAGATCCTCATGGACCGGCTGGACAGGGAATTCGGCGTCCAGGCCAACCTGGGCAAGCCGCAGGTCGCCTATAAGGAAACGATCCAGGCTCCGGCCGAGGGCGAGGCGAAGTACACCCGCCCGATCGGCGGCAAGGAGATCTTCGGGCACTGCGTCGTCCGCCTCGAGCCCCTCGGGCGCGGCCGGGGCTTCGAGTTCTCCGACAGGACGCGGGGCGGGGTCATCCCGAGGGAATTCATCGGCGACGTCGAGAACGGCGTCCGCGAGGCCGGCGAGGCGGGCCTCGTCGCCGGCTATCCCGTGACCGATGTCCGGGTCACCCTCGTCGGGGGGTCCTACCACGAGGCGGAGTCGACGCCGCTCGCCTACAAGGTCGCGGCGTCCCTGGCCTTCCGGGAGGCCGCCAAGAAGGCCGGCCCGGTCCTCCTCGAGCCCGTCATGAAGCTCGAGGTCGTCTGCCCGGACGAGTACCTCGGGGACGTTGTCGGCGACATCAACTCGCGCCGTGGCAAGGTCGCGGGGATGGAGATGCGGAGCGGCTCCCGGGTCATCAAGATCCAGGTCCCGCTCGCCGAGATGTTCGGCTACGCGACCGTCCTGCGGACGCTGACCCAGGGCCGGGGCGTCTTCAGCATGGAATTCTCCCAGTACGAGAAGACGCCGGCCCAGGTCCAGAGCGACATCGTGGCCCGGATCGAGGGACGCAATCCCTCCCGGGATCAGGGATAAAAGTTTGCCGTGTTTTTAAACTCAGAGAACGCCAACAGGAGGTGAGCGATGGCGAAAGAAAAATTCCAAAGGACGAAGCCCCACGTCAACGTCGGCACGATCGGTCACATCGACCACGGCAAGACGACGCTGACGGCCGCCATGACGAAGGTCCTGGCGACGAAAGGCCTGGCCCAGGCCAAGAGCTACGATGAAGTGGCCAAGGCCGACGCCAAGATGTTCCGCCGCGATGCGACGAAGATCCTGACCGTGGCTTTGAGCCACGTCGAATACGAGAGCGAGAAGCGGCATTACGCCCACATCGACTGCCCCGGCCACGCCGACTACATCAAGAACATGATCTCGGGCGCGGCCCAGATGGACGGCGCCATCCTCGTCGTCTCGGCGGCCGACGGGCCCATGCCCCAGACCCGGGAACACATCCTCCTGGCGCGGCAGGTCAACGTCCCCGCGATCGTCGTCTTCATGAACAAGTGCGACCTCGTCGACGACCCCGAGATCCTCGACCTCGTCGAGCTCGAGGTCCGCGAGCTGCTCTCGAAGTACCAGTTCCCCGGCGACAAGACCCCGGTCATCCGCGGCAGCGCGACGAAGGCCATGGAGGACATCAACGGCGAGGCTGCGAAGCCGATCTGGGACCTGATCAAGGCCATGGACGAGTTCATCCCCGAGCCCCTGCGCGAGGTCGACAAGCCGTTCCAGATGGCCATCGAAGACGTCTTCTCAATCACGGGCCGCGGCACCGTCGTCACGGGCCGGGTCGAGCGCGGCGTCGTCAAGGTCGGCGACGAAGTCGAGATCGTCGGGCTCCGGGAAACCCGTAAGACGGTCGTCACGGGCGTCGAGATGTTCCGCAAGCTCCTCGACCAGG
>Ga0315280_10000386_pt1 | contig 81680 bp, 89 predicted proteins | sample YL17G06_40_MG_FD_203697 | JGI IMG/M metagenome (GOLD analysis project Ga0315280, IMG submission 203697) | Sediment microbial communities from Yellowstone Lake, YNP, Wyoming, USA - YL17G06_40 | ecosystem: Environmental > Aquatic > Freshwater > Lake > Sediment | place: USA: Wyoming | collected... | reverse complement strand
CGCCGCCGAAGTACAACCCATCTACGTCCGGCAGCGCGTCGCGAATGGGAGAAAAATAGACCACTTGCGCGCGCTTTTGAATCGCTTCAATGTTTGAGCGATAATAGAAGCAAAACGCAGCGTCGTATGCGATCCCGATCACTGCATCGCTTGTGCTCCGTAGCTCCTGCGGCTTGTCGACCGTGATCTGCGTTGCTGCGCGTTGGATGAACTCGATGTCGAGTGAGTCATAGATTGACGTCAAAGCAGCAGCGCTCAACGACGTTTCCGATCCCATGTGCAACCCAAGGTGACGAGTGGGAATCCCCTCAACATCCGTTTCAATGGTTCCTATCAGCGGGACATTTATTGCAGCTAACGCCCGGCGAACGCTTTCAGCGTGCTTTTGACTGCGGACGCGGTTTGCTATGATCCCGGCGATCGTCATTTTGTAAGGAGTATAGGATGAATACCTGATGAACCCCAAGGCCTGTGCCGCAACGCTTTCAGAAGAAGTGCTCGCGTCAACCACAAGAAGAACAGGGACTTTTAGGATGTCTGCAATCTTAGCGCAGCTTGAAATCCCGTCGTACAAGCCCATTGCCCCTTCTATGACCGCGTAGTCCGCATCACATTTTGCAAGCTCTCTCTTGACGCCTTCCTCACCCATCATGAACGAATCAATATTGTAGCACGGTGCGTTGGTCACCTTTTCGAGGTGACTTGGATCGATAAAATCTGGGCCGACTTTGTATGACTGCACGCTATATCCTAAGTCCTTGAGTGCTTTTAGGATGGCGAGTGTAACCGTGGTTTTTCCGATCCCGCTTTGAGTTCCAGCAACGAGGAGGCCTCGCATCATCTGTTCATGCAGGATTCCGGGTAATAAATGTGCCTCACATATGCCCCCCGGCCGTCAAAAACGCTTAACGCACTCAACGGGACAAGAAATAGACGTCGTCCCGTTTGTCAAAGGGACAGCATAATAGACAAGCGGTGGTGTAAAAAAAAAGTGCAAAGAATTGAAGCACGCGCCGGAGCGTTTAGCCACTCTCCTCTTCAAAAAGAGACTTGTCGACGCCGCACGCCGGACATACCCAATCGTCGGGGAGTTCGCTGAACGGAACGCCCTCGACTTCTTCATCATAGACCCATTCACAAATACCGCAAACCCATTTTGCCAATTAGCATCACCGCCACCGCATTTTGTGATTGCGCACGTAAATAACTTCCCCAGCTTCAGTTTGATCGACGGTGAGCGATCAAGGCGTGCTAGTGAGCACGGGGAGTGGGATCGCTTCCCTGCTGCAAAAAATCGACTTTGCCCTCTAAGCCGGTGGCGCCTACAACGTTTTCTTTTTTCGGCTTCAAGGAATCTCGACGCCGGCTGCTTCCCAATCCTTATCTTGGTTGACCGCTAACGATGTGCTGTGCCGATTCGCGTTTCATCTTCGATCGACATAAGCGCCACGTCACAGCTCGTTTGGGAAGTGTTCACAGACATACATCGCTGGAGCCAATGGAATCCATTGATCATTGGGGTCACAAGCATCTCCGGAGGAAACATATGGGCGCCCGGAGGCGCATTTGCCATGCGATATAAAACTGATTTCACCCCGATACAGCCCACCACTCACTCGTTTGTGCAACAGGTGCTGCCAGGAAGGAGGGTTGTCTTGACTGGCACCGTTCTTGGCTCTAGAGGGACGATAACGTACGACTTTAGGCCGTTTGGCCCCAAAACGATCGTCTCTGCGACTGAAGTGTTTGCTGAGACCGATTCCGATTATCGGAACTACGTAATCAGCAGCACAACGGAGCGACTTTTAAGGGTACTACTACGTGGACTGAGAGACTATGTTGAGGGCATCGGGCACAAAGCCCGTGCAGCGCGGATCTAACCTGCCCACTGACTTTTTGAATCTCTTTAAGGACGGCGCTGTAGGGTCAGACGAACCTTTGTTCGTAAACATGCATTTGTGCAAAGATGCCCATCAAGGCTCTGATAGCTTACGACACGAGGCGAACGATCAAAACGATCGCACACTGGTTGAGTGAAGGTATAGCCGGTAACTGCATAAAGCGAATGTCGGACGTTGCCAGCTCGGATTACGACCTGATAGTAGGCGGATCACCCATATACACCGATGAAGTACTGCCGAGCATGACACAGTTTTTGCATGATAACCGTGAGGCGCTGAGTGAGAAACGAATAGTACCCTTCTTCGTTTATGACAGGCCCTTACAACCAAGAGAGATGTTGGACAGTCGCAACAAAGAAGACTTAATGCGATTTGGCAAACTATTGCGGGAGCGAGGTGCCTCAGCAGGCAATGCAATGAAGCTAGTTGAAGACAAACTTGCAGAAGTTTCAGATGCGGGTGCGTTGACCCACGCTCTTGTGTTTGTCTTTGTACTTCTTGTCCTCGGCTTCGATTCTAGCCACTTCTTCTTCGTCGCGGGGCAGCTTGAGTACGAAGGATCCGTGGCACGGCTTCACGTAGGTAAGCATGATGTACGAGGGACCGACTCCGATCGGCACAGGCGGAACCCCAATTAGCCGTCGGTCAAAGACCTTGAATCCGGGTCCGACGTAATACACTTTATTGGCGTGCTCACTGATGTAGTGCAACGTCTGTTTGAAAGTGGCGTTCTTGAGCAAGATCTCATAATCCATTTGTTCTATGCAGCCTGCCACTTATCCTCCTTTGCAAAACTACTCTGAGCAAATGTTGGTCCGTCTGCCAACCAGAGTTTCGATAGTCAGAGCGTTATTCTGCGCGTCTCAGGGAACGACCAAGTTCCTAGCGTGCCGCATCTACTTTGTGATGCCCAGCACACTTTCGTAGTGACGCTCCTACCCACGCAGCGTTTTGAGCAGCTCTTATGTAAACTCCAACACTTGTTGCAGCCGCTCTTTGTTGAACCCGACGATTACAGCGTCGCCTATCACGATGACGGGAAACGAATACCCCCCGGTTAGTCGATAAACCTCGCGGAGAACTTCTGACCGCTTTTCACCAGTTAGTAAATCGACGTCAACGTACTCAAAATCAACGTTGTTGCCCGCAAGAAACTCCTTTGTCATGCGACAGTGTGGACACGTGCTAAGCGTATAAGCCTTCACCTTCACAGTCTATCCTTTCATTTGGCTGCTATTTAAGGGTTATGAAGTGGGTAAGGGGCGCCAGCTCGCGTCGTTCTCTCGGACGCCGCGTCAAAAATGATAGCGACAGGAAAAGTGCGAAATGCTGCAGTCTTCGTGGCAAGCTGGCCTTTCATCGCTGCAGGTGGCCTGACGGCGTTATGACCCGAATTGGCGTCCCGTCACAGGGTTCATAAAAGTTGAGCGCCAATTACTTCATGTGAGTTGGTGCTACAGCATCGACGCAGGAGCTGTGCATGCACGCGTTCACACGCGCAAGCCACTTGCGTAACCAGATAAAGGTTGGGACGAGCGGATGGAGCTACGACGACTGGGTAGGTCCTTTCTATCCGAGCGACGAAAGACCAAAATGGCTTGATTACTACGCCACCCTCTTTCAAACGGTTGAAATAAACAGCACGTACTATCGCATCCCTAACCAGAGGCTTACCGATGTCTGGATCGAGAAGGGCCTGAAGCACGAGGGGTTCAAGTACTCGCTCAAGTTCCCGCGATTTTATGAGCTCAACGAGTTAGACGCCCTGGCCTCCGAATTTGAGAACACCGTGGTATCCCCAATTCAACAAAACGAGCTGCTTGGTGCCATTCTTGTCCAACTAACCCCTTATGTCAAACGTATTGAGCACGGATACAGGACCGAAAACTTAGAAAAGCTCGATGCGTTCCTCAGCAGGCTCAACACGGACGAATATACTTATTTCGTGGAGTTTCGACACGTGTCGTGGCTCGATGTGACCCGGCAAGATTTGGAGCCAGCAACGAAGGAGATGCTCAACCGTAACAACGTCGGTTTATGCATCGTAGACGGACCATCGTTTCCCACGGTGATAACGGACTCGGCAAAAAAAACAGGCGCATACGTGCGGTTGCACGGCAGAAACACGGACGAGTGGTCCAAAAAACACAAAGGAGAGGACCTTGATCGGTCGATACGCTACGACTACACCTATACCGAGGAGGAGCTTGTACCGTGGAAAGAACGCATAACGAAGATACAAACTGATCTAGGCAGTACAAAGCCGGTCTGGGTCTATTTTAACAACCATCCGCGCGGTAACGCGCCACGCAACGCGCTAATGCTCATGCAGCTTCTCGGAATGTCGCAATCTGGGGGCGACACTGAGGAAAAAACCAAAAGCCCGAGTCCTACAACGTTGCAGGATTGGGCGAATCGCTGATCCGATTGAACGGGTGTCGATTCTTTAGAGATCCGATTCTGCTTTTTGTTGCTTTACGTTCGTGGGCAGTTCGTCGTATGTGTCATACACTGCGGCTGCCCCTTCTGAAACGACCACGAATTTTTGGTCTTCGGTTCGGAAGATTACTCCGTCTGCGAGGTCCGTTTCACTCATGACCGCGGCTATGGCGTTTTTAGGTTTGCACCGATATTCTCGCACGTCGAGGCCTGTTTTTTTCTTTACCAGGAACTTTTTCGCCACGTTCTCGCCTCCTTCTCGTTTATCTACATCTCCCTTCGTCGGGCTATGAGAATGCTCAACAAAAATGCAATGACAAAGTACGCCGCCATCACGACCACGCTTAGTCGAATCTCGGGATAGTATTGCATCAGCGAAACCGATTGAGCGCCGGCGCTCGGTCCTGAGACAGCCGTTGACGTGAATACCTTATCGGTTGGGTATGGGCTCTCGAATATGTACTGCGAAATCCCGCTTGCGAAGGTGACGGAGAACCACGGTTTGAACTTCGCGAATGAGCCTACGGCGTCGATAATCGGGAGGATCAGGAAGAAGGTGAAGAACGTCAGGACGAGCGAGTACACCGAACTGCGCATTATTGCACTGAACAGGTAGGCGATCGCGAGGATAGCGAACAAGTATATGAGCGAGTAGACAAACGAAGGGCCCGTATTCGCGGGTATGCTGCCATCGATCACCCGCACCGAAACGACAGCAATCACGTAATAAAGCCCGATCGCGCCTACTGAAACGAGCGCGCTTGCGATAAACTTGCCCAGAAATATCGCCGTCTTCCTGATCGGATTGGGAAACAGAAAGTACCCCGTCTTCGATTCATACTCCGAAACGATCGCGTCAGCACCAAAAAAAGTTGCGCTTAGTATGGCCAGGATGCTCAGAAATGAGAGCATGTTTACTGTAAACTGCTTCGGGTCTTTGGGATAAGCAGTGCCGATTGCGGGAGGGACGATGAGAAAAATGGCGCTAATAATAATGGTAAGCAGAACAATGGCGAGCAACCGTCGCCCGCGGAGGTATTTCAAGAGCTCGTATTTCACCACCGTCGCAATCTGTCGTACGCTGTTTGGAGCCATTCTTACGCCTCCCCCTCAGGCACGAGCTGCAAATATGTGTCTTCTATCGCCGTGCGCTGCGGCATATACGAAACGACTTTGACACCCGTGTTCATAATCCCCCTTAGTACTCTGAACTGCGCTTGGGGGCCGCCACTGAAGCTGAGGTTTAATGTGAGCGTTTCTGTGCGCTTGACGGACGTTACGTCCCTGAGCGCTTTGATCGCTTTGAACTCGGGCGGCGTTATCGGGTCGAGGGTGTTGACCATCACCGTCACATCCTGTCCTGCTGAAAGGTTCTTCACGGAATCGTACTTCAAGAGAACGCCTCGATCGATAATCGCGACTTTGTCGCATACCTCCTGTACCTCATACAGGAGGTGCGAGCTCATCAGTATCGTGATATCTGTCTTTATTAGTGCTTTAATAATTTCTCGCACTTCGACCATGCCGCGCGGGTCGAGGCCAGCCGTCGGTTCGTCAAGGATCAATATCGATGGTTCGTGTAAAAGCGCTTGGGCAATTGCTAATCGCTGCTTCATTCCTTTCGAAAACGTGCCCGTGCGTCTGTCAGTGACTTCAAGGAGCTTGACCTGCTCTAATACCGCGTGTGAGCGCTCAGCAATCACGTCAGCACTCAGACCGCGGATCGTTCCGACGTATGACAAACACTCGTCGGGCGTCAGTTGCGGGTAAAATTCGGGCGTTTCTACGACCGCGCCAACTCCGTCAAGCGCAGCTTTCGGGTGGTGGATGACATCAATGCCGTTAAGGTAGGCCTTGCCAGTCGTGGCTCTGAGCAGGTTTGTTAGCATCTTAATCGTGGTCGTCTTTCCCGCTCCGTTGGGGCCGAGATATCCTACGCACACGCCCCGCTCGACGGTCAAACTGAGGTCGTCTACCGCGAGGAGCTGCCCGTACTTTTTCGACAAGTGCTCGATGACTATCGGTTCCATGCTGATCAACCTTCTGTGCGTGCCGCCTTTAGCATTCGCGTTGCAAAAATCTAATGAGCTGCTGTATATAGAGCGCACCAACCGTTTTATACATTTTGGTCGCTTGCGCGTTTGCAGACGGAAACACACGATCTGGCTTGAAGCGGAGCGGGAGCCTGGAATCGCATAACTGTTGCTCACGATCTGCTCTGGTGGTCGTTTTCAAGACCGAGCAGTTTGACGTAAGGTGCCCATATACTTGAAAATTGCTCGATTCCGGTCCAAAAATCAATCTAATTCACTTGACAATAGGTTTATTATAAATAGGTCAGATAGCTTTGCTGCAGGGCTCGTGGTCTAGCTGGTTATGACGTCGCCTTGACATGGCGGAGGTCGCCGGTCCGAATCCGGCCGAGCCCATCGTTCTTTTTAGAATCGGAAACACTGCAGCCGTCTATTTGGCCTTTGTCTGATACGAGAATCATGGCTAAGAAGAAGCACAACAAGGATAAAAAGTTGCACAACTTTGACGAAAAGTTGCACAACTCTCACGAGCTCGATCTAAGTTGGCAGGAAACAGTCGATTTGCTGCCAGAAGACGAGGTAGAAGGTGGTTCAGAAATCTACTACTTCACCGACGAAGGTGGTAATGTCCACTCGAGCGAATTCCTTGCTGAAGAACTTATTGATGACGATATTAAAGAACAGGAAGAGTCGCCGGAAAGAAAATCTCGAGAGGAGAAAGTCCAAAGACTGAAGCCTGGCACGACAGATATCGTTAACCTCGTCCAAACGCAAGAGGAAGCTCCCAAGGAAATCATAGTATCCGTGCCAAAGTTAGGGGAACGCCCTCTCGATATTCGGATATCAAGCGAAGTAAACACAGATCTACCAGCTAAGGGCGAATCATTGCAGCCGAGCGATGTTGTCTTCCCAGATAAGCGCGTAACCGTCCATCTTTACGATGGGCTCAGCCCTGACGAGCCTAACAGTGTTGGGCTTGATAGCACCGCTAAGTCGCTTACGTTCAGTTTTACGCGAGACGCTCTTGACCAATACGTTATTTATCGCAATGAAGGTCTCGCGAAGAAATCGAAGGATTGGATCAATAGAGCTTCACAATCGATGTGGGACTCAACGCAAGGTGAGATCTCTCATCAGACTATGACTAGCTTCAGGACATTTGTTCTCAGCAAGTATTCATCAGTAGATGCACACAGGAAGGTGCTTGGCTTCGCAGTTGCGTTTCTCAAGTATTTGGCACAAGTGAGAGTTGATCCGCGCTACCTCTCCTTCACGCTCTTTCTTGAGCGCCCTAAGACAATAAAAGCCAAAAAGGCGCTGACTGAGAGGATTATCACTCGTGAAGATATTGAGACAGTGTTTCAGAGGACCGCCGCTAAGGAAGAAAAGGGAACTGATCCTTCGAAGATACGTAACTACCGTGCTTTTACACTTCTCGCATCTTACACAGGATTACGGCCGAGCACAATCCAACGCTTGACCGTCGGGCAGTTCAGAACTGCACTCAACGAAGAGAAGCCCTTACTCCACGTTCTCGCTGAACAGGAGAAGAATAGGGTCGAGCATTACGTGCCTCTGCATTCATCGGTTGTGAGTGCGATTAGCGAGGTTTTAAAACACGATTTTAGCGAAAAAGACGATGACAAGCATTTCTTTTTGTTTAACTCGTTTGAGAAGTGGCTTGAACGACAGAAGATACCTCTTCCGCGGGTGCGCGATCCAAAGAAGGCACATTTATGGCTCAGTGACTTCCGCAAGTTTGCTGAGCAATTTGGAGATATCATCGGCTGGGAAGCAACAAACCGCAAGTATGTGTTAGCACACGGAATGACGGGCGTTGACTGGGAGCATTATAAACATCCACTTCCTGAAGACGTCTACGACACTTATATGCGAGTCTGGCGAGACATCAGACTGGCGGATTGAGATACATTCACGCACGATTACGATCGCTCTTACGTCCAGCCATATTCGCGCTTCTGATGTAATCTCACCTGTATCTGTTTGATAATCCGTCGCACCTGCTGCCTTGCGCTATCGGGTAACCACGCATCGTGCACGCGGTCTCGCAAGTATTGGTAGGCTTCCTAACTGGAAGAGCACTTCTTTAAAAGTTTTTCGGCGGCCACGGCTTTGTAAAATAAGTGCCGTTTGTTAAAAAAAGTCGAGGTTATGTTAAAAAAATAAATCTAGTTAGCTAGTGAAGTTTGTTGGTAGGGTTCAGGTAGATGTGGATAAAACAAACCGACAATTAACCACGTATGTTGAAATGCGTACGTTCCTACAATGAAATGCAAATCCTTCTTTTGCATCTGGTAAAACAGTTTGTCTTTCATTTTCGCGTGGCGAATATGTTCTTTGCGCAAATATTTCCTATATAATTGACCTACTTCTATGTCTTCACAGATAATTTTGTGCTCAGTACAAGCTTCACTTTGGTGGCATCTAAAACGATATTGCGGTTTGTCTTTTAGTTGAGTTACTTGAATTACATTAGGAGAGAGCTTCGATTGTGTGTATCCTGTGTACGCTTGATTTATTTTGAATCCCATATCTATTAATTCTGGCTTTATAATGCCTAGGGAGGTAAAATCGTCATAGTATCGTTCTCGAAGGTGTTCTATGTTCGTCACTTGGGGGTGTAAGATATCCCTTAATTCTTCTGCTGTTATCGGGTCGCCTGTATTGCGGATAGTCTTATATTTTACCTTGCGGCTCTCTTTTCTGTCATCTCTTCTTTCGCCTTTGACCCCCTCTCGCAGCTCGTAGTCAATCCATCCTCTTTTTGGGATTCCTCCCAATTCTAAATAAGTAGTCCACGGCACAGGATACAACCTGCGCCACTCTCCGTCTTCAGTTATTCCCGCAATGCACAACGTAGTTTGATATTTTCTGCTCTCTTCAGGATATGCAACGGCCAAAACACGAAGTTTTTCCTTCATTCTTCTTTTACGGAAAATTGAATTGCATAAATAGTCTCGTTATCATCACATTTTCCGTGAAGTCCCTTCCACACGTCCTTAAATTCATTCAACGTGTTATACCCTTCGCGCTTTGCGTCATCATCTGTGAAATCGCCGAGTCTCTTCCTTTGAATTCTATCGACTCTTGCGGTCGCATAGCAAGTCCATATTTCAAACGGGGTTCCCTCTCTTATTCTTGGGTCGATGCTTTTGCGCGATGTTTGAGTCTTAGTACCATTTTTAATCATTTCAGCATGCTTTAGCTGAAACGGCAACGTAGGACGTTTTTCTTTCACTTCTCGAACGATAGTTTCAATTTTCTCGTCTGGTCTTCTTGCAACTTCTGAAATAACCTTAATAGCATCTCGCCCTTTTATTTTTCCTTCAACGAGTTTGTGTGCCGTTTCGACCTGACGTTCTTCGTCTTTTATCTTCTTTCCGAGCTGTCGCCCTGTGCGATAATCAATTTTACCTTCCGGTACTTTCCCTGAAGGGAGTTCTGGCGCTATCAAGTTTTGAACGGTGTCAGAGGTATCTGACACTAAATTGACCCAATCATTCACCGTTTGTCTACTGACACCTATTTTGTTAGCAACCACAGCTTGTGAAGAATACTTTTCAGGGAAATTGTCTAAAAGTTGTTTGCACGTTTTGCCTTTTTCCACGGCAGATAGGTCGGCTCTTTGTATGTTTTCTATTAAATTGAGTTCGATTACTTCATCATCTTCGTAACGGTCAATAACTACTGGAACTTCCTTTAATCCAGCTTGCTGACAAGCACGATAACGCCTTTCCCCTGCAACGACTTCGTATTCGCCATCGCGTGGCCTTATTAATATAGGTTCTATTAACCCAACTTGTTTGATGCTTTCTGCAAGTTCGTTTAAAGCTTCTATGTTGATGTCAAGTCGTGGATTCAAACGATTTGGTTTAACTCGTGATAACTCAACAAACTCCATTTTTTTTGGCATTATTTTCTCTCCACTTTTTCAATACTGATTTTAATGTAGTCCCCCTCCTTGATATCCTCAACTTCTCGTATCTCTTGGGGTATCGTTACTCGGCCACCTTTGATTACTTTGACGGTAGCAGAATGTATTTGAGTCATAACTATCAGTACTAGAATACATTTCTATACCTATTTAATACTTCCTAATACGTTAGATTAGCACCCTTTATGAGTTATAAGAATGTATTTAAATGTAGATAAAAGTATTAGGGATACATTAGGTGAGAAAAATGCAAGCTCAAGAATTGTTGGAGGTGTAAAGAACGTGGATTGAATATCGCTAAGATGAGTAAAATTACCAAGAATGGAAATGGTTGGTTAGTCCCTTCTAAGTCTAACGGCGACGCCTATAACGTGGAATTTTCAGAGTTTGAGCATAAACACTCTTGCACTTGCCCTGACTATCAGTACCGCAAAATCGAGTGCAAGCACATTTTCGCGGTTGAACTAATCGTTACGGAAGAGATTAACGAAAAAGGCACTTTCACGCAGACTGTTACGAAGAAGGTCAGCTACACACAGATTGGCAAGCATACGACCTCGCTCAGATACAGCAAAAAGAACTGTTCATGCAACTGCTTCAAGACGTGTGCCGCCGTGTGCCACAGCCAGAATACACATTTGGGAGACCGAAGCTACCTCTGTCTGATATGGTGTTCCTATCTGCGCTTAAGGTGTTCAGCACCTTCTCATTAAGACGGTTTCTGACCGACGCGGAGATAGCAAAAGAGCGTGGCTACATCGAGAAAGTGCCCACATATGTCTCAGTTGCTCACTATATGGAAAATCCTGACGTGACACCATAACTAAAGAGCTGATAAAAATGACAAGCCTTCCGTTGACGACTGTCGAGAGTGACTTTACTATAGCCAGCTCAGGGTTTGGCACTTCAAGGTTTGTGAAGTGGTTCGACCACAAATACGGGAAGGAAGTTGATACAAGAGCGTGGGTTAAAGCACACCTAGTGTGTGGCGTTAAGACCAATATCGTTACCGCTGTGCAGTTAACGATGACCAATGAGCACGACACTAAGTTCCTTCCCGAATTAGTGATGCAGACGGCTCAGAACTTGATAGTCAAAGAGGTTTCAGGGGATAAGGCTTATGCTTCGAGAGCCAACTTGGAGTTGATAAATGAATAAGGCGCGGTTCCTTACATTCCGTTTAAGAAAGGAACAACGGGAAAAGTCAAGAACGCGCCGACGTGGAAGAAAATGTACCACTACTTCGAATTCAAAAATGAAGAGTTACTTGAGCACTACCACAAACGGAGCAACGCAGAAACGACGTTTCACATGATAAAGAGCAAGTTTGGAGACAGTGTGAGAAACAAGATGGAAGTGGCGCAGGTCAACGAAGTGCTATTGAAGGTGCTGTGTCACAACATCTGCATGGTTATTCATGAGATGTTCGAGCTAGGGATTGAACCTGACTTTTTGTTATATAAGTCCGACGCGTGTTAAAAAAGTTGGTCCATTTTCTTACTATTTTTACAAAGCCGGCGGCCACATCTACGTAATCGTTCTTGTAGTCCGCCAGCTCTAGTATGAGCTAATCGACTTCGGCGCAATCGTTGTTCATAGCGTGATTAACGTACGCTGCTTTGTGAAAATAAGGATGGACGAAGAGTACTGAGAAGTGAATCTTTGGGATTAATAATCCTAAAAAAAACAAGAGCTACTATTAAAGAGGGTCGCAAAAGAGCGATGGGCTCGAGGCGATTCGAACGCCCGACCTTCGTCGTGTAAAGGCGGGCATTTTAGCGTTCTTGAAGGCATTTTCTGAATTCTTTGCGTTACTGACAGATTTGTCTTCAGACGAAAAGACGATGAGGAAAGCAAGCGCTCCTTCGTGCACAGTCTGATATATCCGGGTTGGCAGTCCTGCAAGCTTGGAGAACGTGTGGGGTAATCGAATCGTCGGATAGCTGTATCCAGCTTTTGCGTGGTGAAGTGAGATTTTGCTGCGATGGATCTCCAATAGGTCGTTTGTTGATTGCAATGCGCTATCAGTTAATGAGTATGGATAATGTTCGGCGGCTAGCATATGATCAGTGAGGTTTATGCTTGAGACTTAATGGTTGTGATTGGCCGCACACGATAGCACAGATCTTAGACTTGAGCGGCATAAACATCACGGACCAAACGCGCCGCACGAAAGCTAGGGTTGGATAACCCCGAAGACGTGTCCGTCGCACTGCGGTGAAATGCACCTCTCCCGACTCGTTGCAGCTATAATACGTTAGGTTGTGGCAATGCCGGCATAAGAAGTAGCTACTTGATATCGATATTATTCTTTGTTAAAAATTAAGGCCGGCTCTAGTTTTTTCCAGCCTTCGTCTATAGAAAGAGGCAGGTTTAAACGGCTTAGGTGTTTGCCATTGTGTTGATGAAATAGGGCTTCAGTCTCAGCTCTCGTTAAGCTTAGTCGCTCGATATAGCCATTTGTGATGTTTAAAATGCCAGTCGCCAGAACGCCCTGACTCGGATCAAAAGGAGCTCCGTTGTAGAGTTCTCGTTCGCGTGTTGTGCTGTATTGCGGATCGTTTAAATCTATATAACATAATTCAAGATGCACCGCCAGCGTCTTCCTCAACAGTTCTTCGTCTTTATCGACTTCTTCTTCTAGCAGTAACGCCTCACCTAGACGAGCGATGCGGAACTGTGCGAAGTTTCCTTCTTTGATACTCTCCAGCTCCTGCCTTTGATACGAAGCCCGCCGAATAGTATGCAATGCGCTATGCAATTGCTCTGGCCTCTCACTACCATGTTTTTCTATTTGAGCGGCTCTTATCCGCTCGAAGCGTTCTTTGTCAACATCAAGTAGCGTCTCAAGTTCGTAATTGATGGCCCATTCGTGTTCAATATCATCAGCCTGTTCTTGCGTAACGAGTCTTGGCGTCCTATCTGAAGGGCGAGATCGGATAAAAATAGGCTTCCGGCAACTAGGGCAGCTCGTTTTTCTCTTAGGTGCCTTTTTTAAAGGTCCGTGGCAGTAAGGGCAAGTAGGGATTTTTTCTTCTGTTTCTATCTTGTTGATTACTCGATTGCTGCTCAAAGGTGTGCCGCATTGAGCACAGAACTGGGCTTGTAGAGAAACCTGTGAATTACAAGAAGGACAGGTTTGCGAGCTTGTATCCATCCGTATTTCGCTCCAAATACTCTTTGCTGTATTGAGGTTCAGTGTGATCAAAAATCTTGTTAGCAAGACCTCGTGTTAAGCTTCAAGTCTCCTTCGATAGTTGACAACCATTCGCTCTTAGATACATATACTTGATCTGCAAAGCTATCAACCTCTCTTTCTTGCGATGCGATAATCATCCTAGATTTTACCTTGTTAACTAAAATAGCCTTTATCCTTAAGAATTCCATAAACATATTGTTCTGTTAGCGGTTCTGTATAATCGATAGCAATCAGGTGAATCCCGTTCATTGTACACAACTTGGCTTTGCGTTTATCCCTCTCTTGTAGGTCTTCAAGTCCTTTAGCCCCGCCCCAAAGACTGATTTGGTGAAAATGCTGTTGCCCCTGATACTCAAAAGCAAGATTTTGAGAAGGAACGAATACGTCTAACTCTAAACCTTCTAACCAATCCGGCCTGAAATGTCGCAGTATCTCTTCTTCGCTTAGTATGCGTTTCACAATTTGATAAAGAAGGGTCTCACTAACCCATCCTTCTCCTACATTTCTAAAGCCAAATTCTTGACGAACGATGTTTTCAATTTTAGTAGTAAATGCCCTTGTTTGTTTGGAAGCTATCCTTCTCAGTTTAATCATTTCTTTAGCTTCTTCGGGCTTTATATTGCGCCAGTACATAATTTCATCTGGGACTATGTCGTCACGCGATGGCCCGCCAGTAAGTTCTGATAGTCTAAGATACTCTTTTCGGTATTCATCATTGGCTTTTTTTAAAGACTCTATATCATTTTGATACTCTGGCAGACAAACATCATTTAAGTAAAAAAGATTCCTTGGCAAAATTCCTAGACGCAAATACTCTTGATTTACATACCACCCAAAATGCTGAATGAACTCTCCACCGTACATCTCGTGACAATACCTCAAGCGGGGTGCGCTTAAATTGCACCTATGGCAGAGTCCTTCGACAAAAGAGAGACCCTCTAAGGGCTCACGTTTACTTTTTATAGGAATACTCGCTGTTATTTCCGGGACCAACCAACGATCAAAGAGCCCCCGGCGTGATGGATTTGTATTGTAAGGGCCCGGATTCTCTCGTTCCAGACGAATCAGGTTTTCGATAGCTGGTTTGGAGCAAAGACATAACGCTACCTGTGACGACTCATCTTTAGCGAATCCAAAAAAAGTCCCATAATGATGGGGATAGTATACAACAGGATAAGGCAAATTCTCCTTGATGACTCCTCCAAGTGATACCGGTGTTTTTGCCGCTTTCTTACGTTTTCTCTTCGTCTTTTTAACCGAGGAACCCGTCTCGTCTCGTTTCTCAAAACCTCGTAAGAGCTTTTTTATTTCTTGATTTAGGGCGCGCTCAACGAGTTTGGGGGGTTCAAGAGATGCTACACGAGGTTGTTGAAATGGCACGCCAGTGAACAGATAATTTACGTTTTGTGTTGGCATTGGACGCTTTGCGTATTGCCATTCCATCTTGAGATGCAAGAACTCTTCCTCATCGGGGAAGTATGTTTCAAGTTTATCAATGTCTTCATTAGTTAGATTAGTGAGATCAAACTGCTTACAAAAATGCTCAACAAAATTCATGCCGTTTTTCTGATGAAAATCAGCTAAAAAGGTAGTTAAGAGATTGACCGCCTTCTTTCGACGTTCACGACCGAATTTGGTCGAAACTTTGTAGCCTATGACTAGGAGCAAATCATTTCCGTCGATCGTAGTGTCACTGCATCTTGCCCTAATATTTAATATGTCACCAATACTCAATCCCGGCCGTTCCCGCAAAATACGCCACGCCTTGTCGTAATTCTCACTATAACGCCACGCATCGGCAAGCCAATCTTCCAAATAGGAGATTTTTTTGTAGTTGCTGTAGCCTTTTTGCAAACGCTCGAAACTAGCGACGAGCTGTCCAATGTCTTTGTCTGCAACGAAACGATATATGGCGTCATAAGCATAGACAAAAAGGTAGCTAAGATTACCCTCAATGTCGATTGGAGCTCCACGTTCAAGATTATTTCTCCAATACTCGTAGAACTGTCTTTGCTCTTTAGTTGCTTGCGATAAACTTGGATAGTAAGTATTCCATTCTGGAACTTTTGAAAAGTCCCTAACCGTTTCTGACATCGAGTACTCACCTTTCCAAGTTGAGCATTTAATTCAGCTATCAGGGGTGTCGTGACTATAACAAAAACGCGAGATCCAAGGAAAAAGATTGGCCTTTGTTTATTACAATTATTTACTTTTAAAAATTCGTGGACATAACTAGTTCTCGTTCGAGAAATGCTGCAAGCAATGCCATTTGCGTCTTGAGTGTACCAAGAACAAGATTACCTAGACCTCAATTTTTCAAGCCTCGCCAACAATTTGCGTTTTCTAGGTCCACCAGAACCTTGTTCATGTTCAAACCTCTCCAGGAGTCTTATTTCTGATTCAGTGTCTTTTTTCTTTCTATAAACTACTGCTAACCTGTCCTAATACCAAGGGGCGACTGCCCAATTATTTTTACGTGCCTCACTCTCGACAGCATTGATTAACTCTAGAAGCAATTTTTCCGCTTCGTCTAGCTTGTTTTCTCTTATCAAAAGTTGCACGTCATCAACGTATTCCGGATAATGTTTTCCTTTGTAGAATCCAGGTCCGGCCATCGAGCTTTTCCCTATATCAAGATTAGAGCGTACTGCTTTTTAGGTCTTCTTTCTTTAACAAAAAAACCGTCTTTAAGTATAGCAAATTGAGCGACTATAATGCCTCTATCGTTGATACACCCTGTTCTTTCGATACCCGAAATATTTGATTTGCAAAGCTCTCAAGCTCTTTTTCGTGCGATACGATAATTACCTGGCGACAGGCTACTTCCTCGAGAATCTCTCGGACTTTAAGCAGTTGCTCCCTGCTAAATCCATCTGTAGGCTCATCCAGAATGAGTAAGTTAGATTGCATCGATGTGGATACCTTTCTCACGAGCAAGTTCAATGCGAGCCTGTAAGCTAAAGCAATGCTCGTTTTTTCGCCACCACTTAGATATTGAACGTCATGCTCATACCCGTCTTGTTCAATGATCGGTGTAAACGCTTCATCAATGCGAGCTTCTTTTGTCGGGTCTTCCACCAAGAGGCTAAACCATTGTTGGAACAATTGATTGAACTCCTGCTGAAATGAGACCATAACGTGCTTTTCGATATTCTCAAGCGTGGGAGCAAAATAGTTCTTAAGCCAAATTATATATTCGTCTAAAAGATTCGCTTTGTTAATCTTGTTTTGTTTTGTTTCGATTTCACGCTTCAAATCGTCTTTCATTTGTTTTCGCAGCCGCAACGCTGCTTCAAGCTCAGAAATTTCTTTTCCGATACTGTTCAGCTTACGATTAACGTCATTAGTCTCGCTTTCAAGCGTTCTTAGTTTCTCAGATACCCCTTTCAGGTTGATACCCTCATCTTGAGCTTCCTTCAACCGACCCGTGAGTTCGTTTATGTCTGTGCCAAGCTGTTGCAGCTTCGTCGAGTCACTCGTTATTTTATCCCTCAACATTGCAGCTTGCTTCTTTATGCCTAGTAGAATATCCTGCGAATGCTTATATTCGTTTAAATCCTGAAGCAAACGCTCTGCTGTTGTGATAGCCGTATGAGAAGCCGCCGTCTTTTCGTCTATTTTTTCCTTTTCTAACGTCTCGGCGGCAATCTTTTCGTGGAACTCGAGCGGATCGGCTTCCCTGTCACAAATCGGACAGATTCGATCGTTGAGGACTGTTTCGTAGTTAAGCAGCTTTGACTCAATCGCGTGCGCATGTTTTTCTAAGCCAGCATATTCTAATTTCAACCCCTCTAGTTCCTCGGCGAGTTCTGAAGTGATCTTGTCTGTTGGTTTTTTAGACGACTGCAGCTGTTGGATCTCTTCTTCAAGTGGTTTCAGTTTCTTCATAGCTTCGTCACAATCAACCTTGACATTATTCCGCTCCCTTTGTTTGTCTCCTATCTGCTTTTGAAACTGGGGGATCATCGCTTCGACTTTTATAAGAGCTTCCTTCTCTGCGTGCAAACCTTCAAGGCGTTCATTCAACCCGCTGAGGTCGTCTTTTAATTTTTTTTCAGTTATTGTCTTTCTTTCGAGTGATTCCGTGTCGCTCGTTATCTGACCTTCTATGAGCTGCAAGTTGTTGCGTTTATTCTCAATGTCAGACGCTGAAGCCTTCAAATTTCCACTCTTAGTTTTAAGATAAGCTGCCAACACTTCGCTGTTGTCTCGGGCGAGCTGGTAATCCTCTAGGTGAAGCGCTTTCCTCAGAGTCTGAAGCCTTTCATCAGCGTCCTTCCACAAGATCTCCTTCATCTCTTCTTGGGGGGTAAAAATAGCGTATCGATAAATAATGCTTTGAGCTCTAGGGTTTGGAGGCTCGTTAAAGCCCAGAATCTCGAGGATTTTTTCCTTCAGTTCGGATGGCGAAAGGTGCATCTTACCCTCAGGCCCCTGTATGAACCCTTTCCCCTGTTGCACTCCGCCCTTCTTTCTTTCCAAGGTTCTTTCAATGCGATAATCATCGCCATTTACTGAAAAGAGAAGGCTGACGGCCCCCTTAGATGCATCCGTTTTGAGTAGAGAACCACCTTTCTGCGAGCCTAAACCAAAGAGCGCGAATTCGATAGCCATGAGAATTGTCGATTTTCCCGAACCAATGTCACCTTCAAAGAGCGAGATGCCTTCCGGAAATTCTATCGTGTTAGACCGGTAGCTGCGTATATTCTGTAGCGTCAGGCGTTTTAGGATCACTCTTCTAGCTCCTCCGTCAGCGAGAGAATGTCAAATGCGTCCTCTCGCATCCTTTGCTCGTAATCAGTTTTTGTCTCAGTGCCCCCTTTGACCCTCGTTAGCGATTTAAACAGATCGAGGGAAAGTGAAACCCCTGAAGCGTTCTGGAGCGCAAGGACGTTGACCTTCACGGTTCCAATGTTTTCCTTAAAAAGTCGTTCTGCAATGACGCTTCTGTCCTCGCCACGCACCTTTATCGCAGCATACTCGTTGGAAGTCAAGCCAAAACGATTAATATGAACGGATGTCGCGCCATTTTCGTTAAGGAGGTTTCGCAGACCCGGGAAATCGATATCAGTAGTCTTTCCTCCTGCTAATTCCCCTTTGATTTTTAACACGACCATTTTATTAAGAACGTCAAGTTTTGAGATCTCTTCATTCAATTCAAGTCGGGCCTGCGACGCGTTAAGTCCTGAAACGCTAAACTCACGATAGGTACCGTCAATTACTCGAGTCTTTACAAACTCAATATCTCGCACTTCCTCGTCAAAACTGACTATATAAAATCCCCTCTCTTCTCCCTTTGCTGCAGACTCTAAGTCACGTCCGCGCGCATTTCCCAGAAAAAGTGGGCCAGGGAAAACGACATGATCGTAGCCCTGCAGGCGATTCACCGATTTTTGATGAATATGTCCGCCCGCATAATAATTGAAGCCCGTCGGCAGCAACGACAGCGGGATGGTTTCCATTGGGCTGAGATACGCTGGCTTGAATTCATCCAGTCCTGAGTGAAAAGCAAATATCTTAAATCCCTCGATGCGCTCGAGGCCCTCCCTGTCGAGAATTTCGTAATAATTGCGCTCCAAGCCCATCTTTCTTGCTGAAATGCCGACAAGTTTTGCTCCAGTTTTGCCATCTTCGACATAGTCGAGCTTTAGTACACCATTGTCAACGCGCGGTCTAACAACCTTAGTTAGCAATCCAGCACCTTCGATCACATCTATCATCGAAGTACCAGTCGGGGTGTAGTCGTGACTGCCATATATAGCAAATATCGGTATTCCGCGATCGCGAACTTCTCGCATCTTCGCTGCTGCTTGCGTTACGACGCCGAGATCGGAAGGAAGGGTAGTTTGGAATAAGTCCCCACAAATAAGAATAAAATCGACGCTGCGTTCAACGCACGTATCCATAGCTTGCAAAAAAGCCTCGATCTCAAGCTGCGCTAAGGCGGTTTCTTGGTTTGCGCCAAGATGAATATCTGCGAGGTGAGCGAATCGATACATAGTCTCAAAAAATGCTTAAAACACGACTATTTGCTCATTCTTGCCGTTATCATCGTTAGCAGTGTAGTGTCCCTCTGAGTTATGCTGCTGTAAATACCGTTCAGCATAATCCTCAAACAATGGTATCTGCACAGGAATCGCGAACTTTGTAAAGATACTGCTGATTATGGCCTCTCCTAGGTCTAAGCTTCCTATGGTCACGTAATCTTCTGTCAGATCCTGTGCAGCGCTATTGATAATTGCGTGCCGTTCAGCTGCCATCTCATTTCCAAAGATTATCTTCGTGTTAATGTTTGCTAAAACGGTGTTTGGAATGACACTCGTTAACTGAGTAACTGCTACCAATCCAATTTTGAACTTTCTGCCTTCGCGCGCTATCTGGCTGTAAATGTTATCTCCTTGGCTTGCTAGAGCTTCTGCACTAAGTACCCTGGGCGCTTCTTCAATCACAACACTTATCACGGGCTTTTCATCGAATGTCGACTTAGCGCCGCGAGTACCTTCCCCTTTATGCGCTTGATACCTTGCTAGGACATCGGTTAGTACTAAACTACCGATGAGCAGTTCCGCTTTGTCACTTAGCCGGGAGGTATCAATTATGACGATCTTACCGTCTTCGAGCGCTCGAACGATCTCACTAATTGTAGTCTCGCCTGAAGTACGACTAAACGCCGGGTTAGAACAAACAACGTCTCCTTGCTTATTCACTTCTAACCCGAGCATGGTTTTGAATTTTCTTTGAAGCACTGTCTTTGTGCTAACTTGAACCCCAGTGCAATCTTCGCCAACGACGATTGCTTGAATCCATTCTTTGTCTTCTTTGTGATCCATATAATACGAGTACAGAGCCTCTTTTTGCGTGTCATTAAGGTCGACAACCTCTTCAATATGCCAGGGCATTATTGATTTTAGATTGATGATGAGGGTATGCTCCCCCACAGGAGGGGCTATAGAGTAGTACAAGATTCTGTCATTTGCATCCGGGTGCCGACTTAGCCCAATCTGCTTCCCACTTTTTTGTCCATAATATTCGTCGTGCGGATCGAGTACTAGCACGCCGAGTTTATCGTCGTTTACGACGCTCCAAAGCAGGACTTTTACCAAATTGCTTTTCCCTCGCCCAGTTGTTGCGGGTATCAGCACGTGGTGAGTAAATAGATTATTAGAATTCATTTTAACGTCGACATCTAAGACACTTGATCCACTCCTCACCTTGCCCAAGAATACGTTATTTTGAGGCACGTTCAGAAATCGCAGATCTTCATTTGCAATCTGCCTTACTGGAGAGGAGAATTCAGGCAGCCCTTTTGGCATTTTTACGTCTGTTCCTGAGACGTGGGCGACGGCTCGAGCTTCAGCGATTATATAATTTCGGAGTTCTGCATCAAAATAGTCCAAACTTCCGCCGTGTCCCTCGAGCTCTAGCCCTGCTGTAAGTTCGCGAACAAGCTGGGGAACTTGACTGCCGTAAATGAGGTTATGCACTTGGAGGATTAGGAAGTCCTCTTCGGCTACAGGAGCCACGAGAAGATTGCCTAGCTCTATTTTTTCTCCAGACTTTTCACGAATGAGAATATGGGCTACTTTGCCCGAAATTACTTGCCCGATCACTTCAAATTGTTCCATGTATTCTACCCCAAGGTGTTTAGAAGGCTATGAGCATCAGCTGCGATAATGTGTCGGCGAAATTTGTCCCATTTGTTAGCTTCCGCCATTTGTGACAAAAACATAGTGCGGTGATAAAGGAGTTCAGATGTGGCAACTCGTGCAAATCGGTCAACATCGATTAGTCCGTAAGGGTAGCCCGGAAAAGTGAAATCTGTTGAGTTTCTCACAAGTTGTGTAAGAATCTCATTGAGTGCAAGCTCACTGAGTGATAGATACTGATCCCTGTCGATTTCAAATCTGAATATGCGATCGGTAACCGAATTAAGCTTGACTCCGAGCAATACTACATAATGGTCGCTCCGGGCTAGATCTACGATCGGGTAGTACCATTCAGCGTGCTTAAGCTCCTCTGGCGACAGCTTGTCGAGGGCACCCAGCAAGGAATAGCCTGTATCTGTGAAAATACTGCTTGTTTTTGATAGTCCTGCTAAAACCACACCCTTGCTTTTTGCGGTGTCTTTGAGCTGTCCTAGGTACTTATTTTCATTGGGAAACTCTGTTTGGAGTGTGCCATCGAGTACGAGTATGTCACCTTCTACTAGCTGATTCTCGACAACGTCTCTTGCTACAACTAATTCAGAAAACCTTCGTGCAATGCTCACAACATAACTGATATCGGCGCGCTGATTTCCTCTCATCACAGATCGGTCGCTTGCGTTGAAGGATAGGTCAGTATCACTCGGCAGAGGCTTTTCTGTTTCAGCCAATGGAAAAAGTCGGGTATCGTAGAAAATCTCATCATTCCTTATTGTTGAGAATGTCCCCGAGAAGAATTCGAGTCTTTGCGGAACGAGGTTTGAAACTCTCTCAGTTCCCCGCCAAAGGTTCCAACAGACCCTATTCAGCTGAATTGAAAAATTAGGAGCTCCAAGAATCTCTTGATTACCACCGTCGATGAAAGCAATTTTTCTCGAGGAATCCGCGTGCGTAATTGGCTTAAAGCCCTCAGAACATAACACGGAAGCTATTACGCTATGTCCTCGGACGTATGGATTACCTAGAACTTCGTCATTTATATTGAGATCCAGGCTTTCAATTAGCTTCTTAGCGGCGTTCAGACTCATATTTGTGTATCATATGAATAAGCATTCCTTCAACTTGCTTCTTTTGTCACTAGTCTGATATCTTTTCACAAGAAGACTCTCGCGAAGCTTACATTGAGACAATTTTGCCCGTTGAACGTGAAGAATATGCAGTAATGGCTAATAAGATAACCGAAACGCATTCTAAAACTAATCGATCATCATTTCGAAGAAGTGCAAAAATTATGAAAAACGAGGGGGTCTGATGGGTTATTTGATTAATTAAAGAGTTGACATACAGCTTTGATGAAACGTAAGAACACAGTCACTTCCAATCTAGCAATAGAAGTAGTTCTTACAAAAACATAATCTGTTTATAATACTCCGCATACCAGCATGCCAAGCCTAATGCGGTGACCAAATCATCGTGGGTTCCGATTTTAAAGGCACCGTATTGGTCATGCCCCTCTTCGCTTACGTGGATCTCGTAGTTGAGCAGCTCCTCGACCATCGCTTCAATTTCTTTTGAAGTTTTGGGAAGCTTCACCCGTCCGTCGTCGAAAAGCGCGACAAGGGTTGAGGCCATCTGTGTCTTTGGAAGCTTTATCTGAATACCATCATCGCTGGGATCAATACCGCCGGTGAGGTAGCATTTGCGGATATCGGCATGAGGCAGCGCCCTGATTATCATCTCTGAAACCCCTTCACCGACTCCTGTTGAATCAAGGATATACGTCACGTGACACCACAGCCCTTGCTGCTGCGCATCCGCTCTCAACTGCTCGTTCAAGCGCTTGACCTTGTCAGCGACTTTTGTATAAAGCAATCCCTGCTGCAGGCGTTTGAGATATTTTACGGAATATCGTCTTTCGTCAAGGGGCTGTGTATGGGGCACTTCAACAACGGCGATGGCAGTACGATCCCTCTTTTGGCCTAAGTCAATTCCCACGCAGTAGCGGACGGTTTGCTCGCGGCGCGGCATTAAAGGGCTAGGCGCTTGTTTATGCCAATTTTCGAAAAAATCGTCGAACATATCTTCGACGTCTGAACTATTCGATTCATTGGTTCTGTTGTCTGGTGCCCGTGTGCGCATCCTTTCGTTCCCTTTTTACAAATTACATTCAGTCGAGATCGATCTCGAGCTCGTTAGTATCGTGATCGTCTACCTTGCTTTGATCGTCAGCGTCACTTTCTAGGTCTATGTTTAGTTCCTCTATATCGTCACAAAGAGCCCGCTGAATCACGTCATAAGCAAAAAGAGCCGCGTTACTCTCCTCGAACGAGCACAGATACTCTTGGGCGAACCACCGTTCACCTATATCGCGTCGCTCTTGTTCGAGAAACGCTTTCGGGATGCGCGGGCACCGATCCGCTGTGATCTTGATTTTTAGCCAATCTTGTCCCTCCTCCCATTCGCGAAAGAAGAAGCCTCGCTTCCCGCACGGCGTTGACAGGAGGACGATCCGACCTTGGGAGACGGCTAACATCGGCCTTACCGCGTAGTATAGGTCATCCGAAACTCTAGCAGCTTCGTCGATCAGGAGAAGGGATACGCCGCTATAACCACGCACCGTGTGGTCTTTTCCCGGAAGTGATATGATCCGAGATTTGTTTGTGAGTTCAAGTGTGAGTGCGGTTTGGATTTCTGACGGGATTGGGCTTCCGAGACCTTGATAAAATCCGATGATCTTTTTAAAGAGTTCTGAGCTTTGTCGTAGCGATGGCGAGAGGACGAGCACCAAAGAGCCAGGATTGTTAAGCGCGTGATGTAAAGCTGCGATTGCAACAATAGTCGTCTTTCCTACTTGTCTACCACATAGGAGGATTACCTGTCTCTCTAAGGAAAACAACAAATCGACCTGCCACGGATCAGGAACAACCCCTACAGATCGAGCAAACCTGGCAGGATCTATTGCAGTGGCGAAATCATTATTTACGACTGCCGTCACCTTACATTCCTCCCAATTTCTGCTTCCACAAGTGCATTAGATACCTCGCGTCTTACCTCTGGATAGGGTTCGAGTATCCGAATCACAGTCTGTTTTAACTCTAAATATTCAGGAGAAAGGAGGAAACTTACCTTCATTTGCGCGGGATCATTAAGCTGCCCTGTTAATTTGGCCACAAGTTCGAGATGTCGCCTTTCAGCCTCAAGCGCTTTTATAGCAGCGTGTGTGTCTTCTTTGGCCCGGGCTTCTTCGTACAATGTTAGAAGATCCACATGCGATCGAATGAGCTCACTAACGACGTTGATTGTCTCTTGTTTTGTTGCCTCGGGCCTTATCCATTCGGCGACTTTTTTAGGAAAACAGTTGCGCATATGTCGCGAAACGGTGGCCTTGTTACTGTTCATCAACTGGGCTGCCTCGGACATCGTGAGTTCCTTTGAAATGATTTTCCGCTCATATTCTGCTCGTTGCGCGTGCCTGCAAAAACTGCAGCGTGTCATGGTGCGGCCCTCCTGTTACGGCTAACTGTAACAGCTGCGAGTCTAGCTGCAACGTTTGGGCTCGAAGTTGGTTGCGTCGAAAGCCATTCAAACAGTTGCTTTGCTGCCAGGAACGTTCGAAAGAGTGGGAAAAGTTCAGCGGCCGTAAAGATGTTCGCCTCTGTGACGGTGGGGGTTCTGGTTTCCTCGCTGCTAATGTGCAGGTTCATGCACACTTCTGGGAATCGTCCGATCATCTCGCCGTAGGCTACCGCGTAGGCTGCCAGCTGGAGCTTATACTCTGGATACACCCCACGTCCCGTTTTGATATCGAGCAAGGCCAGTCTATCCTTCAAAGTCCCGATTAGATCCGTGGTGCCCGCATATCCGTGCTCGAGACTGTACACAAGCTTCTCGCTGGCGATGGGCACGAACTGGGCTGAGTCCTGCCAGGCGCGAAAGGCGGTTACGACGGGATCATCGTCGTAAGCTATGTTGTGGTATTTATGGCCGACGTAGGAAGCAATACGGCGGTGGATATCTGTGCCATGATCCGCAGCGGCTTTCTTGACCCTGTCGTGTTCTATTGCGCTTTTGGTCAAGAGTTCATCGACATTCAAGCCGTTAAGCGAGTCGGAGCGGCGGAAGGCAAACAGCTGATCCTTAATGTAGTCGCGAGTGAGACGTGCGGCCCAGTTTACCAATTGAGGCTTGTTGAGAACGTCTAGGATAGTTGTGACGCTCGGGTATTTCTCGCCGTCAATTGTGTAGAATCGCAATTCACACACCCTCCAACACGAGCAGCTTACCACCAGTCAGTTTTAAAAATAGCTGAGCTGCATCGCCATTGTTCACAAATTCAGCGAAGCGCTTACCGAGAACCAGCTGTGTCTGTCTATCGCCGTTTATGTTGTGATCAGCGCAGTACTGCTGGACCGTCTCGTCACAAAGCACCGAAGGTTCAAAAGTTGTTTCCGATGATCGCAACGTATTGAGTATATCTAAGACAAAGAGATTAAATTCGGCTTGCTTTACCTCAATCGTTTCGTTAACCGTCTCTGCTTGCTCTTTCACTGCCTCGGAGTTATGGCTGTTTGGCTGTTTGTACCCCTTGTTTGTGACTTCTCCTTCATGAAAGAGATATTCATGAAAACTTTTCCAAAATGTGCCTTTTACACAGCCAAACAGCCATGATTGAGGGGCAAGTGCAACCCATGTCTGAAAGGCCGCGTCGCAAGGTTGCTCATCCTCACCAAGAAGCCGTAGGCCTCGCCACATATAGGCCTTAGTTTTGGAGTCTCGAAACGGCTCAAACTTGAAGCCCTTTAAATACCTACCAAGAGACCTAGTGCCCTTGACCTTTTTCGTGTCGTACCCTCTTGTTGACTCACTGAATGCAGCCCACAACCGCCCAATTTCATCATCAAGCGGCTCGCCGTCCTTGTCGGTGCCGACTAAGCACTCATTTTTAATAAAATCGTAAATCGGACTTTGCACAGCCTGATAGTCGTACCGTGCAGCTAAGATAGGTAAAGGAGCCCGCAGGCCATTCTTTTTGCCACCTTCACTAAGTCTATACCACCCAGTAGCGCCTTCAAGAACCCACGCAAGAATAGCCGCTTGAGTGTCGGCGTCCTTCATAAAGTAGCCTTTAATGCTCTTGTCTTGCTCGTTCTCGGGAATAACCTCATTGAAGGGTATTGGGTATAGCCGCCTCCAGAACCCGTCCTCTTCTTCAGGGTTGTATTGTACCCTGGGTCTGTGGTTCGCAAAGCACCACAGCTTAAAGGTCGGGTTAAACTCAATAACGTCGTTGCTGAATAGCGCCCTGGCGACGTAGGACTCACCGCTCACGAGCGTATTAAGGAGTGGAGAATCCCACACGGTATTTTCTGATACTTCTATACAGCTCACGAAGCGGGACCCGCGAAGCCGCAACATTTCAGGTCGTGGTCTACCGTGGCCGCTGCCACTCATCAAGAACGTATTAAACGACTCACGCTTTCCATAGGTACCCACAGCGGCTTTTATGGCCCCTTCAAATGTGCTCTTGCCAGTCCCAGGTTCACCAAAGGCAAAAAAGAGCGCTTCCTCGTTTGTCAGGCCGATTGCGCTATAACCTGCAGCGCGTTTTAAGAACGCTCGCACTTCAGCGCTCGGCTGCACTCTCGTTAAGAAGTCGCGCCAGGCTTCACTTGTCGCACCCTCAATATACGGGCCTGCGCACTGCGTAAAGTAATCCTCGGAGTTGTGCCCTTCTTGAAACTCGCCTGTGCCTACATCATACACGCCATTTTCACAGTTAACGAGCAATGGGTCGCGGTCAAACTCCAGAAGGCTTATTTCAAGGTAGCCTTTCGCCCTATCAATCAGAGCGTCAAGCCGCGTCTTAAAACTCGACTGTCGCGCCCACTTATTCAACTCGTCGGCTATTGCTTGCTTTTTCGCTATCTGTGCTTTGCTGTCGCTCGGATTGATTTTACCGGCTTCTGCAGTTTCATATCTGATAATGGTCGCAACTTCTATCGCTCGGTGGCGTATTGCCGTGCTGGAAATCTCTTCCCAAAATCGGCCATTAAACTCTAACCATTTTCTAGTTTCAGAGCAATAGCGCAGCTTATCGCCGTATTTACTGACGAATCGCTGAGCGTTTGCATCGTCCTCACACCCTCGTATTTCTATAGCTACCGTGCTGCCGTTAGGCTCAACGATAACCGGCCCTTTTATAAGACCCTCCTCGCGCAGCACGTTAACGCACTTCTTGAAGGTCTCTTTGTCGAGTGAACCGCCTCCAGCTTCCGCGCAGTCAATAAAGCCCTCTCGGACGGCTACCCAGGTTATCGGGTCGCCTCCAGAATCGCAGCGATAACAGCACCATAAATTTTTCGAGGGGTTGACATACAAGTTGCCGCCGCCAGTCGCGCCGTGGATAGGGTGTTCGATTAGGTAGCCTTCGCTCACGCGTCGCGCATCATTCGAGAGTGGCAGCACGTCAGCAAGGCTTATGCCGTGTTCGTCACACAAAGAGCCCCCGTTCCTGGAGACTGAACGTTCTCGTCGCGCTAACTCTTCAGGGTCGATCGTGCGTTCTTCCTTAATGCTTAGCGCAACAAGTGATTGAGGCCACTCGTTAAGCGCAGTAAGCTCACCGTCGAGCACGTCATAGGAAGAACCGTTAACGCTACTTGGAGGGGCCACGACATAGCCATTAAACTTCAAGTCAAGGCTTGGCGCTAACTCTTTTTTAAGCGGCTTATCTCGAAGGACATCAGGGAATGTGAAATAATAGTGGAGTCCTCCTGTTGCCGTTTGCACGGTATACGTCTGAGGAAGCGACCCCCAGTGCTCTTCGAGTAGTTTAAGCGTTGCGCTGCCGTTCTTGCCACCTTTGTTGTCAACGTCAAGCACGAGTATGTTTGACTCAGGACCTACGACTATCCCAAGATTAGCCGACGGACAGACATGCCACCACTCCCGAATTATTTCGGGGTCAGTTGTAGCATTATGAAAGCCATTAGGCACGAGTGCAGCATAGGGAATTTTTTTTCCTGGCGCTAGTGGCAATACGGGAATACCGAGCGCAGCAACGTCGAGCGCTGCGCTAAGCAGTTCGCTCATGCTGTCTTCTCCTTTATGTGAACCTCAATACCCATTGAGTCACAAAAATCAGTCACGTCGAAAGCGGCGTCAGCGTAAAACCGGCGTGCATCGTGGAATTTCTCGTCTTTGAACACCGTGACGAGCGGGCTGTAATTCCAACGCCCAAAAACGATACGGTCAACGAATCCAACGGCGTCAAAGAGGTCAAAGAGTTCCTGTTTGACGATATTCGGGGTCGGATATGGCTCAATGCTGACCCACGTCTTTAGACCGGCGTCGTGGAGTTCTGCAATCGCTCTGATCCGGTCTTTATATGGCGCACTATACGGCTCAAATCGCTGTCGGAATCTCTCGTCGAGTGAAACGAGAGTTATGCCATAGAAGTTATCAGACCCGTAGGTTTCGAGATCGAAGAGGTCTGCCGGGGTGATCGCTTTGGTTAATGTTTGCGCTTTGACGCCCGCAACGTGAAGCTTCCCGAGGATCTCAAGAGACAAGTCGGTCACTTCAGGGTATCCGACCATAAACGGGTCGGTCATGAAACACAGGTGGACACACTCGATCCGATCCCTCTTTCTCGGCAGTTCTTTATCGAGCAGCTCCAACGCGTTGGCTACGATTCGCGGCTGTCGCCACTCGCCAAACGTTTTCAGGCCATCTTTGAATCTCTTCTGCATATTGAACGCGTAACACGGATACTGGCAGCCGTGCGCACAGCCTTGCACGTGGTTTATGGCATAATCAGCATACTCAACGGCGCTCGGGTTGAGTATGGTCTTCCGCGTGATGGCCATCATTATCCGCACCTCTGGCTATAAAAAACAAAAACACTTAAGTCTAAGTCGTGAAGTCGCGCGCTGGCACGCCTCTGCTGCCGTCTTTCTCGATCGGCCATTGGTTCAACTTGCTCTAGTGCTGCACCAGGGTTCGAAGACGCCTCTGTAGGGGTCGATTTCTGGAAAACTTTATGCTGATGTGATATAAAATGGGAAATGGACACTGTCTCCACTTCTTTGTCCTTGCTTTGCAGACCGATTCTCGTGGCACATAGAGGGACGCCCCTACCCACGAATGTAGAATAACAACGCCTTGGGGTAGCGCTCGACTCTGAGTGCCCCTTCCGCTTGTAGTCTGAGCAATCTTTTTCTCGTTGTGTGTATTCCCGCGTCGGTCGCTTCCGCGATCGCATGGGCTTGTGCTCCTGGGTGCTTCCTGATGTAATCGAGGATTCTCGAGTATGAGGGAAGCAGGGAAAAATCCTGTGTTGTTTTTATGTTCGACATCTTAAGAGCCCCACAGTGGTATTATCGTCCGGTAGTTTCTAGATTTCTGTGACAAAGCCTAGGACACAAATACGAAAATATAAAAAGATGCCCTTCATTGAATCTAAATGAAATGGATCACGACGAACTCACTGAACGTCTGAGCGAGGTAGGGCTAGGCCCTAAAGATTTACCAAGAAGCACGCTCCGCAATTGGGCGCGGGAAGGGTTAATTCCTAGATCCACGCCGTACTCTAAGTTGGGGAGGCGAGGGCGGTTTAGGAACTGGCCTGAGGAGACTGTAGAAGAGGCGGCGGCCGTTTGGGCGCTACGAAATCCGAAACGGGACAGATTTTATGCAAAACCGACTTTGGACACTATACGACGAGTAAGATCTGAGGCTACGTGGGTCCATAAGAAATTTAAAACTGACCCAGTCCACCAAAAAGGCGTGTATCAAGAGTTTTACAATACAAGAGGGGAACGGCACTCTTACTTAAGATCGTACGATCTGCACGATTTCATCGTCACGTGGATAGTCACTATTGAAAAAGTCAGACGCAAAAAATCGGTTCACGAGCCTGCAAACGTTATTTTTAATTGGAGATGGCACGTAGGCCAAGGCAATAAAGAGGAATTGATATGTGAGGTCATCCTCATACGTTCAACTGAGGACGGCGTCCTCTGGGCATTTGGGTATACTCCTGAAGAGTTGGAACAAGCTGAGTTTGACAAGAACATTGTTGACCGTGATCCACTACGGACGAAGGCACTTGCAGAACTTCGCGCACAAGGCATCGACGTTGACTCGATGGCTCAGGAAAGTCCCGAATTCAGGGAACTGCTTTCCGAAACCATTGTGAAGGTCTCAGATGGCTTAGTGAAGCGGGCGAAGAAGAGTGAGTGGGGGATTGATCCGTGGATTCTTGACGACCTCGGATTACTCGGCAAGAGTGAAGAAGAGATTGAAGCTGCACTAAGAGAGATCGAAGAAGAACACGAGCAGAGAGTAAAAGGCGAAACCGGCTCTTCAGATTAAGATCAACAAAACAAGGCTTGCGGACGCGTCGCTCGATAACGCACTGACGAAATCAGGCCTTCTCTTATGAATTTAGCGGGACTTAGAACGCACACTCACGATTGCTCATATGCCCAGCCGTATTCGCGCTGCTGGTGCAATCGTTGTTCATAAGTGATGGAACATGAAAGTGTTTTCTGAATAAAGATTCACGAAAAGCAGTGAGGAAAAATCTGGGGATTCCGATCCAAAAAAAGCCAATGAGCAACGAGTTAAAGAGAGTTAAAAAGAGTCCCTATGTGGTCGAGAACGTTGCCGGGGTCTGAAACGTGCCGCAGAATCTCCCATACTCATTCAACTCTCCTTTCGCGGTCAGCTGGTTCTTTATTAGATAGTGCAAATTCGGGATAGTCCGTGATCTGGTTCCGGCCCCACTTTTCAGGGAACCGATGCTCCAAGAACCACGCGGCCGCACGCCAGACGCCGCTTTCCTGCGCTGATGCTCGCACTTTACTCCCTAAAAATCAATACCATGTTTTTTGAGGATTATTCTTAACATGCCTCCTACCAACCATCGGACAGAGGAATCCTTGTCGTTTTTTAGCATTTCTAGTAGAGGTGTAATTCCTCTGTCATCTCCAAGGTATCCAAGCATCTTAACTGCGTTGGATCGGACGCCATTATCTTCATCTTTTAGCGTTTCAATAAGAGATTCTACCGTTTCGATACCGCCAGTAAGTCCGAGAGCTGTTACTGCTTTTGCGCGGACGTCCGAATCGGTATCTTTGAGGGCTTCTTTCAAGGCATCGACTACCACTGGATCTCTTAATTCTGCTAAGGATACAGCTGCTTCTTGTCGAACGGTTGGATCATCATCTTTTAGCGAGGCAACTAGCGGAGCTAGCGCATCTAAGTCGCCGATTTGTCCGAGAGCCTCGACAGCGTAATTTCTGACAGTAGAATGCTCATCTTCAAGTACAGCGACTAAAGGTGACACAGCTTTTGCAGCTCGGCTCCATCCAAGGAATTCCACGGCAAATATCCTGATGGGATTAAATTTATCCTTTAGACATTCAACCAGATTGGCTAGCTGCAAGTCTTCCGCGTCTATCTTTTTTATCAACGCTTTTTTGCTTCCAACGTCTGTTTGAAGTTTTTCACTCGTAACTGATTCCTTCTGAGCAAAAAAATCGAAAGGTTTGGGATGTTTATGTTCCCACTGCTGTATAACGAGATCAATTCTAGGATCGTGTCGCTTTCTTAAGATGCCCAATGCAGTTAATTGAACACGCAAGCTTTCATCGTTCAGAGCTATTTCAAGAGCCTCAACTGATGCTGGATCTTCGATGTCTCCAAGCAATTCTGCTGCAGCTGAGCGGATAATTTCGCTTTGGTTATTGCGCAATGCCACAATCAGATAGTTCAGTGCCGCGTTTCGCTGGTCGAGAAGGACTCTTCTCGCTGCTGCTCGTACATCTTCAAACTCATCGTCCAAGAGGGCAATGATGGAGGGTATCGCTTGGGGGTCCGCAATTTTCCCCAGCGCTATTACTGCCCGTTCTCGGACATATAAATCATCATCGCGTGTAAGCCTAATTAAAGGAGGTACCGCCTCGTTACCTAGCTCACCTAAGGCATCGACCATTCTTCTCCGTTGGCGCCTATCTATATACGCATACTCTCCAAGCAGCGGATTTCCAGTTATCTTCGCAGCTATCCCACGAGCGAGAATGTCCATTCCATCTTCAGTGTTTAATGCAAAAATTGCGGCCACCATAGGAGAGAACGTCTTAACGTCCTTCTTTGTTACTTTATGCCATATAGGAAGTATATTTCCCTCAATCAGCGCACCTAGCTCCTTTTGTGGCCATGATTTTGAAAAGAAGCTCTTACTGAGAATGACGATACCAGCTTCAGAATTTGCTAAGCCATAGTCAATTGATTTTCTTAGGCTGTCGCCCACTTCCAATGAGAATTCATCAAACCAAATTTTAAGCTTGAAACTTCCGCTTAACCGTTCAGCAAGAGGACGTGCAACTAAATCCTTGTCTTCGCTCGCATAGCATATGAAAGCGTCGTATTCTTTTAATTCTTCATTCATTGGACATCATTCTTGATGATAATAGGCTTTTGCACCATATGTTCAACGTTGCGATAAAGTATCTTCTTTTTTTGGTTGTCCATCAATAAATTGCAGTTTTGTCGACTTGGCGCCTACAAGCCGGCTGCAACCATATCACTTTATTATGCGAGACACTTCTTTATTGGAATCGATGAAAACTCTGCAAGAACGTGTCAAGAGTTATAATAAGCGTTGGAAGATTCCTTACGATCATCTATCACGCGCTTTATCTCGTTATCAAGCTCTTCGCGTGACGTTTTTTGGTTGTTTGAAGCAATCTCTTGCATTTTCATTTTCATTTTTACATTATGATCATCAATGAGCGCCACGAATTCTATAGGTGCCATAAATTCTACATTTTTCTTAACCATATCAAGTCGAATCTCTCTATTGTATAATTGCTTGTACTATTTTTTTCTAAGACTGCCGAACAGCCGCGAGATTTCTATAACAGATTTTTGCCGCCACACCCTGAAGAGCGAAGGCTACTTTGCATTTTTTCAAAAGGGGGCTGATTTAGAATGAGATTAACGAGCCGGATGTTTTTATATAATGACAAAGTAAAAGAAAGAAATAACAACATGAGTAAGTCCTATATAAAACCACCGGTCGTTGAAGTATTTTCCGAGTTTCAGTTTGCTCCAAATCCACATCAACCGTTAGATATCACGGTAATTGGTTTGTTTTATGATAAGATAAAAAACAATTTTCCTAAAAAACAGCCACAAATAGGTGTTGGAGTCCCATTTTCCCCAACAAAGCCGCTACAGATGGGTGAGATGCAGCCACCTCAAGCTGGCTTATCATTGGCCATAAATCAGCGCGTGCAGTTCTTTCGTCAGGATAGATCGGCTTTGCTCCAAGCTACTCCAGATACGCTTACAGTTAACCATCTTACGCCATATACCTCGTGGGATGAGTTTAAGCCGGTTATTTTAGACAACTTCGAAATCTTTAGAGAGATTATTAATCCAAAAGGGTTCAAACGAATTGCGCTAGCGTATATTAACAGACTTGATTTCAATGAATGGCCAGCAGAATTGAAAAACTGCTTCAATTTTTACTTCACCCTTCCTAAAGGGTTGTCTAATGTTCCTCCTGTTGCATTCACTAGCAGTGTGGAAATACCCTATGAAGATGGACGCAATAATCTTGGTGTAACACTACAGACTATACCACCCGAAAGGCCAAATCTGTTTTCATGCATGCTGAACCTTAATTACCATACATCAAGGCCTGAAAGTGCTGAAAATGTCCACTTGAACAATGTCGGTGAGTGGATACAAACAGCGCATGATATCGTTGTAGGTGCATTCGAGCAATGCCTTACTTCGGAATGTAAAGCTCGTTTTGGTGGGATTAAATAGATGCAGAAAACTGAATTTGATTACGAAAACGACCATGGTTCTATAATACTTAACGCATCGAGAGAGACCGTTTTTTTTCTAAGTAAAGGCCCTCTGGAACCGAGCAAACCGTATGTTATTTTCAAGCCGTCTGTTACTTTACGTCGCTACGAACTTATCGAAGAACTAGAACGCCATTTATACACGTTTGAAAATCGTGAAGATATTTACGCTTATCTTTTGAGGGTAAGTGATGCGGTTATAGACGTGCTATACGAAGCGCCGCTTCATATCGCTGATTTCTTTGAAGAAGCAACCCTCTACCTAAAAGTCATACGCGACCCAGAAGAAGATTTTGAACTGCTTTTTATCGAAATTAAGACCGACTTGCCAGCCGACAGTGCAGTTGAAAAGCTGGATGCGTTTGACGATGCATGGTGGCTTGAAGTCGACGATAGTGTGAGTAGTGTCCTTGAAATAGATGTTTAACCAGAACTGCGACTGCTGACCACATATGGATTTTGATTGGGTGTGTTGCCTCTCGTTAGCCGAAGAGATGAGAAATACGGCTGAAAAACTGCAAAACGACGCCGAGCAACAGTGTCTTCGGGAAGCATATTTACGCTCGGCGATAAGCCGTTTTTATTATGCCGTTTTTTGTGTAGCGAGAAATCTTCTTGACGAGTATATCGACGATGCTCCAGAAGAATACACCCACAAATTTGTGAGATGTGAGTACCTAAAGGCTGCAGACAAAGAAGTGAAAAAAGTTGGCAGATATCTAGACCGTTTATGGGGCAAACGCAGGCAAGCAGACTATGATGACGAAATAATAAGCAAAGGCAAGATATTGGACGTGAATGATATCGCTGAGGAAGCAAAAACAGCAAACAAAGAAGCTCGTGACTCTATTCAGCAAATACGGCAGCTAAAATTTATAGCTTTGTTATCGTCGTCATTTAAAACGGAACGGTGTGAAAAATATTTGGCGCAATTCCCAGTTCAAACATCTCTTGAATGACCCACAGATATTGTGGCAGAGCACTTTGAGTAGCACTTCGTTAATCTCAGCCACTTCTTTTTTACTGCGCACAGCGTCACCAAACTTGCTCTTTGTCATATGAAACGCGGCCTCAGCGTTGCTCCGCTTATAGTAGTGCTCATCGCCGGCCGAGATTTGCCTGTTGGGTTCTTTCTGACTGACATATAGTGTAACTCCAAAATCCTCATCCTCAACTTGTTTCTGCCTTCGCTAGTCGCGCCCAGCTAATCACAACCATTAAGTGTCCGGCGTCGCTCCCATGCACCACTATGCTAGCTGCTGAACATTACCCAGGCCATTTTGCTGATTTTGCACTGCCAAGACAGAAGCTGTTGGAGATCCACCGCTCCACAATTTCCCTTCACTATGCAAAACCCAATTACAATTATCCAATGATTCGATTGCCTTATTATCTCGCGCCGCTCGTAGGGATGCCAACCCGCATCTATCAAACGGTTCATGACGGGGCGCTTGCCTTCCTTGTCGTTGTCTCATCGACTCGCAAAGCCGCGAAAATAAATGCAAAATTAGAGAAAAACACCACTAAAGATGCTAAATCTCTCCGTCTTGACATGGCGAAGGTCGGACGTTCGAATCGCCGTGAGCAATCTAAAGGAAGAAGTGATTTTAGGTTCTTCGATGTTCAATTCAATTCTAGAAAGCGAGATAATACGTCCTTTAAGACAATTGTGCAACTTTTCACTCATTTTGCGCAACTCGCAGTAATCACACGCCTATTACGTGGGGGTCCTCGAACACCAATCCGAGTATCGGCCAACGGTTACTTCCGTGCAGCTTACGTGCTTAGCCAGAAAGCCGCACTCGCTGGCAAGCCGGTGGCGATCTACCACTGCCTCGTGCGCTAAAAGACTTGAAGAATGCAAAGACCAATAGTGCGGGCAGGGTGGTGGTATCGGCTACCTAGAGAAGCGCTGGACCTCTGCTGCTCTGTCTCCCGAAACTTCTCATTAATTCCAGCACGTCCACGCCATCAGCTAATCTTATAACGCTCCTAGGCTCACGAGAGCCTTGATTCAATTTCGTTTTGCTGAGATAGTCTTCTGAGCATGAATGCACATCAACACCCCTACGATTCGAGGGGATTCTTGCTCTTTTATAAAAGAATGCGCAGTTTATTTTATAAAAGAAATACGCAGAGACCTGTTTTTCCTAATCGATGAGCAAAGTTTAAGCCAACGAGCTGAAGATTTCTATATAAGCAGGCGCGGTACGCGGTTCGTCTGCTTGGACCCCCGCATACCGCACATAGGAACAAGGCGACTAACAACGCATAGCGGTATAAAAGTCTCCTCTTTTCTTGTGCGCTTCCGCGCCCGAATTCAAAAAATAAGATTGGTGCTGATAGATGCCTTACAAAGACGAAACAAGACGTCGTGAATACGACAAAGCGTACAAACTAAAGCGACGTTCTGAGGGTTGGACAAAAAAAGGGATAGACAAACGTCTAACCGAGATCGAAGTTGAAACTGCTAAAGACCTCAGAGACTTGCTCAACGAGGTGATCGCCGAAACACGCGATAGCACTTCGTTGGACGTCGAAAAGAAGCTGAGGATCAAGCTAAGAGCCGTGGAGATCGGTCTGCGCGTGATCGAGGTCACCGACCACGAGCGACGAATCGCTGCGCTCGAGGAGAAGGGAAATGAGCCGGCACCAATCACGAATTAGTCGGTTGGAAAGGCACCGCAAGCGTTACGCGAGAGACACCGACTTAGCCAGAGTGGAAATCCCCGACGATCCCGTGGCTTTGCCAGGCTTCTTGGCATTGAGCCCGACCAGTGGCAGTGCGACCTGCTTACATCACCAGACGATCATATCATCCTCAACTGCGCACGGCAGTCGGGCAAGTCGACCATCGTCGCCGTTCTAGCGCTCCGCTACGCGCTCGTACATCCCCGGTCACTCGTGCTTATCCTTTCTCCTTCGCAGCGGCAGTCCGGAGAACTCCTAAAGAAGATCACCGACTTCTATCGCGAGCTCGGCAGACCGGGCGGCAGCAACGCCAACTCGGCCACCACCCTCCTGCTCAAAAACGGAAGTCGCATTGTCGCGCTGCCCGGTTCAGAGTCGACCACCCGTGGCTTCAGCGCCCCGTCGCTTGTTCTCGTTGACGAGGCCGCGCAGGTCTCTGACGAGCTCTACCAATCGGTCAGGCCGATGCTCGCTGTCTCCCAAGGGCGCCTCATCCTCCTGAGCACGCCGCGCGGCAAACAGGGCGTCTTCTGGCACGCGTGGGATCAAGAGCCCCACTGGCACAGGGTCAGGGTAACCGCCGATCAGTGCCCGCGCATCGCACCGGAGTTCCTTGAGCGGGAGCGTCGCGTCATCGGGGAGTACTGGTACGCCCAGGAATACTTGTGCGAGTTCTTACAGAATCACGCGGCCGTGTTCAAAGAGGCGTGGGTGCAGCACTACGATCCCGATGACCTGCCCCCGATGGACACGATCATCCAGTCGTGGGACACGGCACAGACGAAGAGCTCGACCTCAGACTACGTCGTCGGGCAGGTCTGGGGGCGCAAAGGCGCTGACTTCTACTTGCTCGACCAGGTGCGGGGTCGATTCGACTTTGACGAGACCGTGCAAGCCATACGAGACCTTTCGGCAAAGTGGCCGGATTCGACGGCGAAGGTTGTCGAGGCGCAGATCCTCGGCGTCGCCATTTCCACACACCTGAAACACCAAATCCCGGGCCTAATTCCGATCCACGTGAAGGACACGAAAGAGCTTCGGGCGCGCAACTGCGTGCCGCTCTGGCAGTGCGGCAACGTATATCTGCCTCGGCCCGACTACGGCGCCTGCGAGTGGGTGCGCGAATACGTGCACGAGCTTCTCACCTTTCCCAACGCCGCGCACGACGACCAGGTCGACGCGACGACGCTGGCGCTCAATCAGCTGCGAGGGACGCTGTTTCCTGAATCCAAAGCGTGTGTAGTCGAAGACATTGAGGCGCGACCGCAATACAATCACGACTACGTCGTCGGTTGGATCCCCGGGCGCTTCGATGAGAGCAGCACCTTAGTTGTCTACGATCGTAACACGAACGCAGTCGTGCATTTTGAGCGCACGCCTGCCGAGGTTAAGATCACGAGGGTGCGTGAGCTTTCGAAAAAGTTCGATGCTTTAGTGCGGGCCTTCGACGGCTATGACGAAGCTATGTTGAAAGCAGCAAGGTCGAAAGGCGCGTATGTGCGGCGCGTCAAGTTTACCCCACAAGAACTCGCCGCGGCGTACGAGAACCTCGGCATGCTCATACGCAAGCGCGTTATCTCATACCCCCTTTACCCCGACCTCATCGCGGAACTCGACGTCTTCAAGTCCGAGCTCACCTTCAGCGGCACTCCCGATTACAGCCTGCAAGTCGCGCAGCAGTCGGGGGTTCAAGCACTGTGCTTGGCGACCTACGACGTGGATCCGGAGCACCCGATACTATCGGACTACGAAAAATACGAGGACTACGACGATTCCGAGCTCAACTATTACGACGAGGACGACTACGGGTACTCCTTCGTCTACGGCCACGTCGGCTACTTGTAGAGTTCGGAGTTGCGCGCTGTGAAGTTGCTTATTTTTCGCGTTTCAGACGCTGCAGAGGATATATCACTTTATTGAGCCGTTGATCAAGCGGGGCCAGTTTCATAGTAAGGTCTATTTCAAAAAACGAGAAAGAACTAGATTTGATTACCTGCATTCGGCTGTTTTGAAACCACGGTAGGAGATTCTCCTTTTGCAAGATATGAACCGCTCCAGGTACGGCCAGAGTATCATTTATTCACTCTAACAAACGGTTTTGTTCCTTCACGGGTTCCACCATCCTATGGCTGTTCTAAATTGCTGATGGCCTTGAAAGCTTTACAAAAAAGAAGAAAGGGCTTAAGAAGCGCGCTAGGCGGTTTCACGCTGCAATCTATAGATGTTATGATCAGAAGCACAGATATAGAGCTCACCCTTTTGGTCGACGCCGAAGGAAGTAATATGGAGGCCGATTCCCGCAAGTTCGCTGTTTGTGCTGTTCGTACCGTCATAGCGCAGCGCCCAGATCTTGCCAGACCCATAATCTCCGAAGACGTAGGCGCCTGTCAGCTCAGGGAACGTGGCACCTCGGTACACGAAACCTCCGATAACGGAATATCCGATAGTGTGATTATATTCCCAGATTGGTAGGGTGAGCCCGGTTTGATTGCATCCTGAGGGAGGAGAATAGCAGAGGGTTCCTTCCATAATGTTCCAGCCGTAATTGCCACCGCTCTTCACGATGTCGATCTCCTCTATCCTATCTTGTCCGACATCTCCGGCCCATAGCCGACCCGTTACGGGGTCAAAGCTAAACCTCCATGGATTACGTAACCCGTAGGCGTAAATCTCCTCACGGAACCCTTGGAGGTTACCAACAAGGGGATTGTCGCGAGGGATGCTGTAGTTTAAGCTGCCGGAGCCAGAGCTTACGTCGATGCGTAAGATCTTGCCGAGCAGCGTCGAACGATTTTGCCCGTTGCCTGAAGGATCGCCCGCACCACCTCCGTCGCCGAGCCCGATATATAGGTACCCGTCTGGTCCAAAAGCGATTTGCCCACCGTTGTGGTTGGAGAAGGGCTGTGCGACTTGCAGTAAAACCTGTTCGCTATTTACGTCGGCTTGGTTACCGTTGGCTCGTGAAACAGAGAAACGCGAAAGCACTGAGCGCAACGGATTATCAGCTGTGTAAAACACATAGAAGGAGCCATTTGAGTTGAATTGTGCGGGAAATGCCAAGCCTAACAGTCCTAGTTCTCCGCCGGAAGCCACACGATCACTTATGTTTAAAAAGACATTAGCAGCGGTCACATTTTGGTTGTTTTCAAATACCTTGATCACGCCGGCCTGTTCGACGACGAAAAGCCGGTTACTCCCGTTTCCTGCGCTATAGATTCCAACCGGGTCCACGAACCTAACGTTCGGAAAGGCAACTTCAGCACCATACTGATGGCCGGCTTGAGCCGGAGGTGGGTGCATTATGCTTTGCAGCACGGAAGCGCCACCGATTAAGGCAATTACCAAAATAATGATTAGTACGGCGACTTTTGACTTCATTTAGAAACGCTCGATGCTTCGCTTCTGACTTGACGCTGCTCTGCTCTTAATCTGATCGCAGCCCTAAATATGTTAGCCAAGGTATCAACAGATCATTTTTGGATTCTAATCGCGCAGTATGTAGCGTTGCACTACCTGCGTTTTTTTACGGCTTTTAGGCCGCAAGAGGGGTTCGATGAGAGGTAGCTCTAAATAGGCTTGAACCCTTCTTCACGATCGAGGCACATGTATGGTTCTCGGAGTCACGTTGGTGAAAGTCGCTCCAGGTCACGAGCGGAGCGTGTTTGACGCGCTAAAAGAGATACCTGGTTTTAGAGAACTCTATCACGTTTTTGGGGAGTACGATTTTTTAGTAATTGCAGAGGTACAAAGCCTCCCGCTGCTGAGCAAAACGGTTGATAAGATACGAGACGTGGAAGGCGTTTCGACTACCCACACCATCGTTGGTGCGGAACTTGTGTACTCTTAAAGGACGTCTCTGCGCGTGAGCATCGGGCGACAAGTCGCCGTAATAGACCCCAGATAGAAGTTGTCCTGGACACACCCGTTGCAGGCTTCTGGCAGCGCTATTCTTGTGGCGTCGCACTATCCGCGCATTTTTTTTCACTGCTTTAAGGCCGCAAAGAGAGGTGCAGAAGGAGGTAGCTCTAAATAGGCGTCAATCCTTCTGTATAGGCGAGGCATCTGTATGGTTGTCGGAGTTACGCTCGTAAATGTCATTCCAGGCCACGAGCGGAGCGTTTTTGACGCACTCGGTGATATCTCCGGGATTAGAGAACTCTATCACGTTTTTGGGGAGTACGATTTTTTAGTAATTGTGGAAGTAGAAGGGCTCCCGCTGCTCAGCAAAACGGTTGATAAGATACGAGACGTGGAGGGCGTTACAACCACCCATACCGTCGTTGGTGCGGAACTTGCAGACTCGTGACGGACGTTTCTTGACGCTCTTGCGTCTGTCAAAACGGTCGAACGACCTTGAAACTCTCGAACAGACATAAGAACGGCCCGCTTGTGGCCCAAACGAGTCTGCAGCGTAAAGTTCGGAGTCTCTTAAAGGCTGCAGCGTGCTTCAACTCGTTATCGGGCGTTACTTGCTCGAAGTAGCGCAGAATCCGGCATCGTGAATCTGACGCTACAAAATGCGAATAAATCGGAGATGTTGAGAATGATGAGAGAAATAACGGGTTATGGACGATCCTGCACGTTGCGCATGCGCACCAGGTCTTCGCCCAAATAGACCACTAATAAAGATGTTCCTCGACGCATTCGTTGCGGGCTTTTTAGCCGCCTCCGCACTCCTTCTTGGCAGCATCGTCGTAGTTCTGCGACCTGTCAAATCACGCACGATCGGCCTGATTATGGCGTTTGGCTCAGGGGCCTTGATAAGTTCGGTCGCCTATGAACTTGTGGCGGAAGCCTACAGAATAGCACCTGGCGAGCTAGGGGTGGGCGTTGCTTTCTTCATGGGCGCCTTTGCCTTTTATGTTGGCGACGTGCTAATAGAGCGCATAGGGGGAGCCAAGCGCAAAAGTGCTAGTGGTGAACAAAGTGGAGCGGCTCTGGGGATCTTGCTGGGATCGATCTTGGATGGCATTCCTGAATCGTTTGTCCTCGGAATTTCACTTATTGGTGGTGGGACACTCAGTCTCGCGTATTTTGCGGGCGTGTTCCTATCCAACTTTCCGGAAGGGTTGTCAAGCAGTGCCGGGCTTCTGAAGGCAGGATATGAACGTAGATGGATTCTAACGTTGTGGGGACTCATCGCTGTAATCTCAGCATTCTCAGCGGGGATCGGTTTTACGCTATTTAGCGACGCATCCCCAGTTGTGGGTGCCGCGCTGCTTACCTTTGCCGGCGGTGCTATTATTACAATGCTTGCGGATTCCATGATGCCTGAAGCGTTCAAAGACACCGGCAAACTCGCAGGGCTGCTTACTGCACTGGGGTTTGCTGTGATATTCGCTCTGGGGGGTGCCTAGAGCGTCGTTTTTTCGGCGCCGACTCGCGGCATTCAAGGATCAGACTTGCAGGTTGCTAGCTGCACTGTGGTTCGCTGTTATATTTTTCCTACCAGCGGAGCATCTTTATAGCCCCATCGCACAAGCAAATTCGCAAAAGATCGAGTTCCACTAATATGAATTGACCCCCAAATACATGGCGAGCAAGAAAAAAATCCTGTTCCTCTGCACCCATAATGCCGTACGATCGCAGATGGCCGAGGGGTTTGTCAACGCTCTATACAGTAATCGCTATGAAGCTTATAGTGCCGGGCCCGAGCCGACAAAAGTGCATCCGTGCGCAATAGCAGTGATGGCGGAGGCGGGCATCGATATCTCCACACAACGCGCAAAGTCAGTGGACGTGTTCGATAACGTATCTGTTGACTGCGTTGTGACCATGTGTGCTGAAGCGCAAGAGAACTGCCCTATCTTTCCGGGCGCCGCGATGTATTTCCATCATCCCTTCGACGATCCAGTCGTAGTTACGGGATCAGGTGGTGAGCAGTGTGACCAATTTAGAGGCGCGCGCGACAAGATTAGGGACTGGATTGATGCCACGTTTGCCTCGTGATCCTTGACCTGCGGTAATACTCCGCGCAATGATGACATGTCTGAGAAGTCTAAGGCCAAACTATCGCGCCTTAATGAGCTGCTGACGCTGTGGATATTTCTGGCGATGGTCATAGGGGTGTTTCTCGGCTACCTCATTCCGGGCATCCCGGCCGCGCTCAGTAGCTTTCAGGTGGGGACAATCTCTATCTCCATCGCCATCGGGCTCATTGTCACGATGTACCCTCCCTTGGCGAAGGTGCGCTACGAGGAACTGGGACTCGTCTTTAGGAACACAAAGGTCTTAGGCGTAGCGCTTCTGTTGAATTGGGTGGTAGCCCCGCTCTTCATGTTCGCCTTAGCTGTAATTTTTCTGAGGAGCTATCCCGAGTACATGATCGGGCTCATCCTCATCGGCATCGCGCCGTGCATCGCTATGGTCATCGTGTGGAATAGCCTCGCCGGCGGCGATTCCGAATATGCAGCGGCGCTCGTCGCCCTAAACTCCGTCTTTCAGGTACTCTTCTACTCGGCTTACGCCTATTTCCTCATCACGATACTGCCACAATGGTTGGGCATTTTCCAAGAGGCGACCGTTGTGAACGTATCTATCGGAGAGATTGCAAAAACCGTGGCGATCTATCTCGGAATTCCCTTCGTTGCGGGGATGCTTACGCGGTATGCCGGGCTCAAGCTTAAAGGGGCGCGAATGGTATGAGACACGTTTCGTGCCAAAGATCGGGCCTGTGACGTTACTTGCCCTGCTGTACACCATCGTCATTATGTTCTCGTTGAAGGGAAATTACATCATAACGCTCCCGCTCGACGTTGTACGGATCGCCATCCCGCTGCTCGTGTAATTCCTCGTCATGTTTTTCGCCACCTTTTACCTGTGCTGGCGGCTAAGGATAAATTACGCCCAGACGACCACGCTAGCGTTCACTGCGGCGAGCAACAACTTTGAGCTCGCGATAGCAGTCGCTGTGGCCGTCTTTGGCATCAGTTCGGGGCAGGCGTTTGCCGCTGTCATTGGGCCGCTGATTGAAGTACCCGTTCTCATAAGCCTGGTGAACGTAGCTCTGTGGTTTTCTGCCACTCGTTTTCTTCCGACGGGAGAATCGACGAGCACTTAAGTGTGAGTACACGCACGGGCCCGTCGGCGGGGCAATACAGCGCAGGTGGAATGAGTCGACGTCGTTTGAACGGGGGGCAAAGCATATCACAACGCGAAGCGAACTCTATCGCACTCTTCAATAAAAAGAAAACGCGGCAGAATGGAGGAGACGACTATGGTAGAGACCCCCTCATACGATATTGAAAAAAAGGAAGATGGTTTTGAGATTAGAGCGTACTCGTCATATATCATAGCCCAAGTTGACGTGGAATCAGATTTTGATGGCGCGCTAAGGAACGGATTTGAGATTCTTGCTCATTACATTTTTGGAGGAAACCGGAAAAGGGAATCGATCCCTATGACGGCGCCCGTGTCCGAGGAAAAGGTATCAAGCTCCGAGGAAATCCCTATGATGGCCCCGGTGACGTCAGAAAAGATATCGATGACTGCGCCAGTAACCGAAGAACAGGCGGGAGAACGCGCGTACCGAATCTCCTTTGCCATGCCATCGAATTTCACTCTCGAGACGCTCCCGGAGCCGCAAGATCCACGGATCACGTTCAAGGTCGTCGAGAGCCGGAGAACAGCCGCGATACGATTCTCGGGCCGTGTGCACGAGAAGCTCGCAGCTCAGAAAACCGAAGAACTTAGGGCTTGGCTCTCACGGAACGGCATTGTACCAAAGTCAAACTTTGTTGTCGCTTTGTACAACCCGCCGTTCATACCTGGCATCTTTAGAAGAAATGAGGTCATTGTGGATATTTGACCGTCGGCCGAAATTTCACGTGGGCCAATTTCCGGGCAACAAATCTTCGTTCCTCAATCCCCTTACGTGAGATGTGACGTTACCCGCGCATCGATGCGGGCCTGAAGGAACAGAGGGTGTTGCATAAGCTATCGGCACCCCCTATTTTCAGGCATTCGTTCGCGAGATAGGCGCGCCCTTGGATTTGAGGGGCGATCTCTCAGCCAACAGCGTCCGACGTCGCGGGTAAGGAGATGCTGGCCCTAGTATAAAAGACTCAGGTTTTCCTTGCCTTTCTCGCGTTCTTCTCGCTCGGTCTCTGATAGTTCTAACCTGTGATACGACTCCATAATATCGCTAAAGAGCAGCTCTACCATGTCTCTGCTGAAGTTCTCCTTAATTACCATCCGCATCACGGCGACATCCTGCGCGTTCTCAGGAAGATAGTAAGCAGGCACGATCCAACCTTTTTGCCGGAGCTGATCAGAAAGCTGGAAGACCGTGAAAGGTGCGTCCTTCAACCGAATGGCAACGAGCGGGAGCGTTTTTTGTTTGTTGATGATCTCAAACTTGCCCGTTTCGTGTAGCTTTTCGGCGAGGTAGCGGCTGTTGTTCATCATGTTTGTCATGATATCCGTGTAGCCGCTTTTTCCCAGCCGTATGAAGTTGTAGTATTGGGCCAGAATGGTGCTGCTGCCCTTCGAGAAGTTGAGGGAGTAGTTAGTCATCTCCCCTCCTAGATAGTTCACCTTAAAGACCAACTCGTCAGGAAGATCTGTTTTGTCTCTCATGACTAGCCAGCCGATTCCTGGGTAGACTAAGCCGTACTTGTGGCCCGACACGTTGATTGACTTCACCTGTTCGAGTCGGAAGTCCCAATCGAGGTCAGGATTGACGAACGGTGCGACAAATCCGCCACTGGCACCGTCAACGTGCAGGGGTATGTCCCATCCCTTGGTTTTCTTGATGTCAACGAGAAGGTCGTTGATCTCCTTGATAGGGTCCATCTGTCCGGTAAACGTGGTCCCGAGAACCGCGGCAACGCAAATGGTGTTCTCGTCAATTTCCTTTGCGACTTCATCCGCGCTGACGATGTACGTGTCTTTTTGGAGCGGGATCAATTTCAGTTCCACGTCGAAGTAGCGGGCGAACTTCTCCCATACCGTGTGCACGTCAGCTCCCATGACGATGTTGGGATGATCCCACGGTTTTCCCTCAGCCTTTCGGCGCTTTCTCCAGCTCCATTTGTGCGCCAAGACGCCGAGCATAATGGCCTCTGACGATCCTATGGTGGCGGTTCCAATTGATTCGCACTCTTCAGGAGCGTTGAACAAGCGGGCGAGCATGTTAACCACTCGTTCCTGAATTATCGTGGTTTGAGGATACTCATCGTTGTCAACGTAGTTTTTATCAAGGCTTTCCGCGATGAGTTGGTCCACTTCTGGCTCCATCCACGTGGTGACAAAGCTCGCGAGATTTAAGGAGGGATTGCCATCGAGGTTCAATTCATCGTGAATCAGCTGATAGGCAGCTCGCGCAGGCATGCCATCTTCAGGCATGACATATTTTGGCACAGTCTCGCCGAAATAGCGACGGCCGTACGTCGTGGTGTGGTCTGTCTCCGACTCTTTCTTCGTGCTCAAATCTACCTTTTTCGATAACATGAAAATCGCCTTTTTGTAATACAACGTCTAGTTTTTAAGGAGCAATCTCCTTTCAGTTTCAGTCGAGCATTCTTGAGCCAGTCGTATTCAGTTTTGGACTTAGCTCGCGCGTCACGACCGTTTCGGACAGAAAGCATAAACCGTTTTGCTTGTTAAGATTTTTTAATGTTTGCAGCGTCAGTGCTCTCACTCGAAACAACAAGCCGACCGAAGACGCGGACGGAAAAAATGCGCGGTGATGCTATTTGATGCACGACAAGGTCTCGACCTTGCTGCCTGAAGGTCGTGTATGCCCGTCGACGGAAGGGGATCGTCTATGACAAGTGAGATCTTCGAGGAGTCGGATCGCGTCCGCGCCGCGCTGACGTCGCGCGCGCGCCGCAAGCGATTCTCACACCTAAACGTTGATCGGGGTTCGACGTGGTGGGCGCCACGCGCAATTGGCTGGTGGATTGGCATTCTGTTTGCGGTAGGTTCCACCTGCTTTGCAGTGGGCGCCCTCCCTGGGTATCTCTCGGCGGTTGGCTATGAGGCCGACGCGCTTACTTTTTTTGTCGGCTCTCTGTGGTTTACGAGCGCTGCTTTCCTGCAATTTGTGGAGGTGGCAAATGTCGATTATATTCAGCGACCACCCGACGTTTCACGCAGATTTCGCCTCTTTGCGTGGGAGCCGCGCCGAATTGACTGGTGGTCGACGCTCGTGCAGTTCGCGGGCACGCTTTTTTTCAACGGAACTACGTTCCATGCCTTGAGCGTGAACCTCTCAGCTAGCCAGCTTGACCGTCTCGTTTGGGCACCTGACGCGCTTGGTTCGGCGTGCTTTCTCATCGCAAGCGGGCTCGCGTGGTTTGAAGTATGCCACGCCGTCAGCTGTTGGCGATTGCGCAGCCTGCCGTGGAGGATAACGGCTCTCAACTTGTTGGGCTCAATCGCCTTTGGCATCTCCGCAATCGCGTCGTACGTGGTGCCGACGACAGGTCTTGCAATAAACGTGGCTCTTGTAAACTTGGGTACGTTCGTTGGCGCGCTGTGCTTCTTCGTAGGTGCGGTACTGCTGCTGCCTGAGCGCACTCAACCCGATTCTGATTGAAAGCAGCAACCATCAGGTGCGATAACTCCTCTCGTGCCCGCGGCTCACGACACGTTTTAGCGTTCTAAGATGGCAGCAGCTATATACCAAAAAGCCTCGTGGGAGCGTTGGCCGCCGTTAGCTTCGAGCAGGATATATTCGGGGCGGGGTCGTGCTCACCGCCTAGGGTGCGAATAATCCGGTTGTTGATACCTCGGCCTACGCTTGCAGCTCTACCGATCGGCTTGCTAACGACAGACTTGGAGGGGCAGCCTTACGTTCATCGGAGTGGGCAATCGCGACTTCAAGAACAAGAACGTTTTCACGACCCGCTCGCCTGTGCGACGGCTGGCGCCTGTTCTTCCTGTTCTCTTTGGATGTCTTTGTGGGTCCGCCACATGGCGAGGGCGAAGCCGATGATTGCAGGCCCGATCGCAAATCCTATGAAGCCGAAAGCCGCCAGAGCGAACGTGAACGCGATGAGCGTAAGTGGCTTCGGTACCCTGCCGGTGCGTAGCATCCACCTGGGCTGGATAGTGTACCGAATGATCAGCTCAAAAACGACGATGCTAAAGATAAGCACGAGAAGCGCCGTGACTGTTTGCCCCTGAAGCAGCAGCCAGATCGTAAGCGGGACGTAAATAAGGGCGCGTCCGACGGAAGGAATGAGACCGACAAACACGAGGAAGACTGCGAATGTGACGAAAAACGGCACTCCAAGTAATCCGTATATGATAGCTGCGAGTATGCCGCAAATGACGGCTATAGCGGAATATATGACGAAGAACGTGTAGTAGATCGGGTTGAGGTGGTCTAAGAATCGATTGATGATCGGCCGGTACTTCGGTGGAGCGGCGCCCCTGAAGTCGTTGACGATGGCGTCGCCCCTGGCAAGGATGCCAAGGAGGAGGAAAAAAACGATGATGAGCTGGAGCAACAGTAGGGGTATGCTAACGAGAATATTTCTTACGGCGCCGTTGGCAGTCTGAGTGAATACCGTTGTAATGATGCCACCCCCAGCCCCTAGGGCTCCGACGAGTGCGAGGATGGGTGATGTTGTCACCACCCCGGGGAAGACGAGCTTAACGGTATCGGTGAGCCCTCCGCTAATCGTTGCGTTCGAGCTCGCTGCTCCTGCCGCTATTTCTGCGATTTGCTGTGCGACGATCACGGTTAAGTTGACAAGAGCAAACGCCAAGACAACGCCAACAACGATGATAACGATGAGGGCCGCTAAGCCCCGCCGATGAATGTACTTTTCGAGCCACACTGTTGGCCACCACAGGACGTACGCGGCCCAGAGGGTTAGGATCAAGGCATTCCTCCACGGCCAGACCATGTATAAAAGCAAGAGCACGATCGCTATTGCGATGAGATAGAATGGGAGGTTACCGCGCCTTTTGTCAAGAAACGTAAGATCAACCATAGCTCGAGGACTTAGCCAGCTAGGCCGCGTAAGCGGCGGCCCTGTAAAGTCGTTTATATAGCGAGCTGGGCTTATATGAATTTTTTGATATTGATTTTTTTTGATTTTGATTTGAGAACGCGGGCCAAAGGCACGGTGCTGCTTGCGTCCGAGCGCATCCAGAACCTTATCGGTCGGGAATGAAGGGTAACGCTGATCGAGCGCGACTTCTTGTCAGTTTTTTTAATTTCCACGGTCTGCTCACATTCTTAAGAGATCCGTGAAGCTGAGAGGCTGGAAGCGTCGTGGCTAATAGCCTCTCGGATTGATCTTCCAAAGTCTCGAGCCGCGTCATCAAGAGGAGGCCAAAATCAGATTATGCTTTTCAAATAGCATTTCGACATTCACTTGTAGCGTGCCAGGCTCTAAATCGCTTACTTTGAGTGGTGAGACCCAGCAAATCATACCCAACAGCGGAATCATCCATTTTTCCGAGCAATATGATATGAGCAAGGTTTTTGACTGCGCGGAATCGGAAGAAATAAAGTAAAGACTAACAATGAGGCAGCAGAATTACTATCAACACTCAAGGATTCGCTGACTGGCACAACAATTGATTTTGGCAAAATAGGAGTATGACAGATAAAGGAGTAACCGAAGGCGCCGCAGAGCGCCCAACGGAACCGTCGCTTAGCGTTAAAAAAGGCGATCGCGTAGCAAAGATTCCCCTGATTATCATCATCGCTCTGATTTCCGTCGCGTTCTCACTGGCTTGGTTTGCCTCCTTACGCTTTCTTAACACGGCTTTCTGGAAGAATGACTTTGTCATTGCCAACCGCTGGATGATCCCGGTCGGGGTCCTCTTTTTTTCGCTGCTTGTCGGGCTCTGCGGGAAGTACCTGCGCGCCCCGAACGTAATCAACGGAGGCATGGAAGTGGTCTTGAAGGGGGGGAGCCTTGATTACACCACTTTTCCCGGTACGCTCCTTACGTCCTTCTTCTCGCTCCTTTCCGGAGCGGCCGTCGGTCCCGAGGCCCCCTTAACCTTTCTTGTGGTCCAAGTCGCCGAATGGATCGGTGCCAAGATCAAGCTGGCTGAAGAGACGAAGCTCGGATTCATCATGGCTGCAACTGCGTCGGCATTCAATGGCCTCTTTGGCAACCCGCTCTTCTCGGCGATATTAGCCACCGAATTGCAGGGGAATAAAGGAAGTGTACGTTTCCTCGCTTGGAACCTGGTTGCCGGGGTTATCGGTTACATGTGTTTTGCGTTGCTTGGGTTCCCGGCATTCGCCAACAGCATCCCCCTGACGCCGGTCAATGTGCTCACACTGACGTACGCGCTCCTTGCGATCGCTCTTGGCGCAATTGGGGCTCTGTTGGCGATTAGCATCGGCATATCATTCAAAGGCATCGGTAGGATCATGGACCAGGTGTTTAAGGACCGTTTCATGGGGCGCGTCTTGGCTGCGGGTGTGATCATCGCCATCGTCGTCTACTTTATCCCCGAAGTTATGTTCTCAGGCGAGTCCCAAATCAACGAGATCGTCGCCAACCCGGCAGCATACGGTGCACTGGTTCTGCTTGGCTTTGCGATCCTAAAGGTGCTCCTCCTTGCGATCTCAAGCAAGGGGGGGGTATCTCGGAGGGCCAATCTTTCCGACGATGTTCTCCTCTATCACTATAGCCCTCGCCATAAGCCTGCTCTTTCCCAGCGTTCCAGTCGGTTTGCTCGTTTCGTGCATCGTGGCAGCAGCGATCACAGTTGGTTTGGGCGCGCCCTTTGCTGCCATCTTACTTACCGTTACCGTGGTGACGTCTACCACGTATGAGCTTGGATATATCGGCCTCGCCACTGCGACGGCGCTTATCATCGGAGCGGCTTTCAAGGAGCGGATTGACCGGCGTGGTGCACGTCAAGGCGATTTTGCGGACGATGGTACGACCTGACTGCGCAGGATTGAAAAAAAGCTCAAGCTGAGGATAGTTTTAGCGGGAGCGACTGTGCCTCGATGACTATCCTTTTCCGTCCAGTCCAGTCGTGCTTTGGTAATTAAAAAAGGGGGATGGGTGTTACACCCATTTGCCCAAAAAGCCTGATACTATCAGCTCTAAGCCAAAGATTATCAGGAACACTGACGCGAGTGCTACCATCGTCCAACCGCCGATTACCGGGTTTATCATCACGATAAGACCGGCGATAATACCCAGTATACCGACAATGATAGCTCCAGGTGTGCCGCGTGAAGCGCTCGCCAAACCGGCAAAGAACAGCCCTAGGCCCAGTAGGAAGATGATAGTAAATATCCCGAGCAGGATATTTCCGATTATCATCGCGGCGATGGCGATCTCTATGATCGACAGAATCAGGTTTAGGAGTCGTTGCCATCCGCTAATACCGTGATCAAAGATCCGCACGAACGACAGAATTCCGAGGACAATCAGAGCAATTGCTAGAAAAGTTGCGAGCGTTGCCAATGCCACTCCTGGATATGCGAGAACGTACCCGCCGAGTGCAATGACGATAATGCCTGCGATGATCTCAGCGATGCGCACCCACATAGAAGTTTTTTGTTCAGCCATTTGATTTTCACCTCCTATTCGTTAAACGTGAAATTATTACCTCTGTTTAACTATTTAACCCGCTCGAAATGAAAAAAAGGCCGGAGAGCGAAAAGATGCCTAACTGAAGATAGGGCAGGCGAACACTGCAAGATCAATTCTCTGAACTGAACCTGCAGGTTTGTATACTGCCCGCTTCGCGAGTATAGGACGGAAGCCTATTATCTCTTTTTTTTCGCATCTCCGAATCTAATTGCGGATAAAAACCGCAAGAGATATAGCGAAAACCTACAATAACTTGAGGGCGATTACCACGCTCGGTAGTATCCCGACGTGCGTTCCTTCAGTACGTATATTACACGTCTAGTTCACGTCGATAAATATTTGCCCACGGTGTTTCGATGGAAGAGAAGCCACGGTTCAAATGGGGAGTCGTCTTAGTTTCGTGCATAGCCATCTTCATCATCGTTCTCGATAGCTCCGCTATGAATGTGGCCATATCGGCAGTGATAGTGGACTTAAACACTGATTTGAGCACGATCCAGGGCTTAATCGCTATATATGCGCTCACGATGGCCTCTCTCATGCTTGCCGGAAGTAAGCTGCAGGACGTTTTGGGGAGGAAGAAGACCTTTTTTGTCGGCGTCATCGTTTACGGCATCGGAACGACTACGGCCACCCTGAGCGTTAACGTCTTTATGCTCCTCATCGGCTGGTCACTTCTCGAAGGCATCGGGGCCGCTTTGATGCTCCCCGCGACGACCACCATGGTCAGTGCGGCGTACGAAGGCAAAGACCGGTTGACGGCATTTGGCATCTGGGGGGGCATCGCCGCCATGGGAGCGGCTGTCGGCCCCCTCTATGGGGGGGCTCTCACGTCCTTTGCCACTTGGCGATTGATCTTTGCGTTCGAACTGCTCGGGGTCCTCGCCGTCATCGTGATGAGATCGTACCTGCATGAATCCAAGCCGCATCTAGCGTGGCGCGACTTAGATCTCGGGGGCGTCGTGCTCTCAGTTACCGCTCTTTTCTGTCTCGTATTTGGCATTTTGCTCCTCGGCTCTCCGCAGTACTGGCAGTTGGTGCCGTTGTTCATAGTGGCCGGCCTCATCGTTTTTGCCGCCTTCCTCCTTTGGCAGAGGCGGCGCGTAAAACACCACGCGGAGCCTTTATTCGATATCTCAGTGCTTAAAAACCGGCTCTATGTCCTGGGCAATGCGGCGTCTGCGATCCAGCAAGCCGCATTCGCCGGCGTGCTTTTTATCTTACCCGTATTTCTGCTGCAAGTCACGCGCGTGAGCGCCTTTATGACGGGCGTCGCATTGCTCCCCATGTCGGTCGCAATTTTCGTGCTATCGGTCACAGGGGGCAGACTCTCATCCATTGTGCGACCCAAGGTCGTAATCCTCATCGGATTTCTGATTTCCGCTGCAGGTGCGTACCACTTGAGCGACGTCTTCAGCCAGAGCACTCAGAGTGTTGACATCATCCCTGGCACGGTGATATTCGGCATCGGAGTGGGGTTGCTGCTGTCTCAGTTGACCAATCTCACCATGTCCGCGGTGCGGAAAGACCAAGAGATCGATGCCTCAGGATTTCTTAACACAGCAAAGAACCTAGGCTACTCCGTGGGCACAGCGCTCATCGGCGTTATACTCCTCGTGGGAATCTTCAACGGGCTCGTTGCAGGGATCAGCACGTCAACGCTAGTGAGTAACGCGACGGCTCAAGAGCAGATACAACAGAATCTCTACGCGTACGCCGAAAAAATGCAAACAAGCGCGCCGCCGAGTACCCCCCAAAGTCTCGTACCTGAAGCACAGCGCATTATCGACGGCACGATCAGCTCGGCGATGCACCTCACCTTCGTCTCACTTAGTCTTATATTGCTTCTCGGCTTTGTAATCGTACTGTTTCTGCCGAGGCAGGTCAAATAGCGACGCGGTGACACAGCGCCTGAAGGCTATACCGGCACGTTGTGCTTGAGGTGTGCTGCGCGGACCGATACCATTTTTATCAAATAGTGCACAAAAGGTCAGCAGGGTGATATGTCGTGGAACAGCGCCAACTTGCGGGAATATTCTTGATATTACTGATCGTCTTTGTCTTTGTGCTTTGGTGGCTGCTTGCGTACCAGTTCCGCGTGTTGGGTTAGCGTGCGGCGTTCGTACGTGTCCCGTTTGGTGTTTTCATCGTGTGTACACTCAATGCCGTCAATCTTGCTTATCCTTCAGAGTCTCATTCCGGAAGCGCCACGGGCAACTCATCTGACACCATTTCGCAACGCTAAAGTAGCTGTGTGTTTTTACGCAATATGATGGGCGCCGAACCGCGCGCGATTACGGGCCATCGCCGGATGGTGCGAGTCTTCGAAGTTGCCGAATTAGTGCTGTACAGTGCTGTAGCCGTTTTGCTCGTCGTCATTGCGGTCCTCTCGCTTTTTAGTGAAGTACAGAACATCGCTACGTACCTCGTTGATCACACGCCGATAATCGGACTGCAACAGCTATTCAATACCATCATTATTCTGGAACTGCTGATGACGGTCGTCGGCTATATGAAGAGGAAATCGATCAACCTCAGGCTGCTGCTTGGTGTGGGTCTTACCGCAATGATACGGCAAATCATTACGGCAGGGTTCGCCCCCATCGCCCCCCAGGAATTCGCTCTCGTTTTGCTCGCGACGGCCATTCTGGTAGCAGCGATAATATTCGTGGGGGATAGGACCGTACAAGCCTGAATAAGGCGTCGCTCTCGGTGCTGCAACCGGCCCTTTCAAGGGTGCATCTCTCAGATACAAAGCCTACCTACTTAAGATACCGGATGCGCTTCTCGCGGTGATCGTTGCTTCACAATTGTCTTGGTCTTTGGCGCCAGCAGGGCAGCATACGCTTTTTTGACGTCTTCAACGAACAAATCCGCCATATCGCGGCTGAAGTTCTGTCTAACGACGACGCGCATGATGGTGATGTGATCAGCATTGGGCGGCAGCGTGTAGGCGGGGACGATCCAGCCGCGCTCGCGCAGCTTGGCCGACAGATCGTACACGGAGAAGTCGACGGGCTCCTTGAGCTGTAACGTGACAACGGGAAGGATCTCAGCTGCGTTGAGAACGTCAAAATGCCCCGTGTCGAGGAGGCGCTTGGTGAGGTACCGTGCGTTTTCAAGCACAGCGTTAGCGGCCATCGCGTACCCCTGCCAGCCGAGTCGGAGGAGGTTGTAGTATTGAGCGAGCAACATCCCGCTCCCGCGAGAGAAATTGAGCGTGTAGCTGGCCATTTCGTCGCCTAAGTAGTTGACGTAGAACATGAGCTCCTCCGGCACGTCGCTCGTGTCGCGGAAGATAAGCCAGCCAAGTCCAGGATACACCAACCCGTATTTGTGCGCGGACACGTTGATCGATTTCACCTGGGCCAGCCTGAAATCCCACCTGAGCTGCGGTTTGCTAAAGGGCAGGATGAACCCGCCGATTGCGGCGTCCACGTGAATGGGAATATCCCATCCGCGCGTATTCTTCGTGTCGACGAGCAGGTCGTTAATCTCCTTAATTGGATCGATCTCGCCGGTAAACGTCGTTCCCAAGATAACGCCGACACAAATGGTATTCTCATCAATGAGCTCAGCAACGGCCTCTTTAGTGATCGTAAAGCGATCGTCTTCGAGCGGAATGACCCGTGGCTCAACGTCGAAGTACTTGGCAAACTTGTCCCAGCAGATGTGCGCGTCAGCACCGAAGATGACGTTTGGCTTATCATAGGGCTTCCCTTCGGCTTGACGGCGTTTCTTCCACGTCCACTTGTGGGCGAGCAGGCCAAGCATCACTGCCTCAGATGATCCTACCGTTTCGGTTCCGGCAAACGTCACAGGTTCCGGGGCATTGAAGAGGCGGGCAAGCATGTTGATACATCGCTTGTCTATCACCTCAGTCTGAGGATACTCGAACTGATCGGCGAAGTTCTTGTGGATGTTTTCGACGACGAGTTGCGTCGCCTGCGGCTCCATCCAGGTCGTCACAAAACTTGCAAGATTGAGGGAGGGATTGCCATCCAAATTCATCTCATCGTGCACTAACTGATACGCGCAGTCCGGACGCATGCCAGTTTCAGAGAGCTCATACTTTGGCACCGGCAACGTGCAAAAGCGTGAGGTGTAAGCGGGCCCGACGACTTTCTCAGGCTCTTCGAGGTTTCGAGGTCTACTTTGTGGGAGAGCATAACCTGAAGAGAGCACCGGTCGGTAAATAGTTGCCGAACTCCGTCACAGACACGATTTGACCCAATACCGCCTAAGAAAGCTCCCCCATTGAGTGCTGCCTTCACACGTCGCCCTGCTCATCGTCCCCTCTTTACAAACCGGCTTTTATGACGTGGGGGTATTTTGCGTCGTGCAGACGACAAGGGATTACGTTCAGACACTGCGTGCTCAAGTCGCATCAGTGTAAACAGTGTATATATAGTAAGCATCGCAAAGGCGAGATGATGGAAAAAAAGCGCGTCTTCATTGCTTGTTTGGTGACGGCGCTGCTAACGCTCACAGTTGTCGTGGCTGGGTGCGCATCGAGTATGAGCAACAATAACACCTCGACTGTGCCAACGCAAACGAGCGAAAATGTGTCGATGACAATAACAACGAACGCTACAAACGTCACGCACGGAGAGCCGACAACCGTGGCGCAGGGGCAGAATTTTGCCATAACGCTGCGGGCAAATCCTTCTACGGGATACCGCTGGGAACCGCGGTTCGACCGCACCGCACTGTCGCTTATAGGCAGCGTGTTTATCAGCGATCCGAACCCGTACAATCTTGTCGGTGTGCCAGGATCGCAGATTTTTACGTTTCAAGGCCTCGCGAAAGGAACGACCACAATCACGTTCGACAATGTCAGTCCGTCACAAATCGTGACTGAGCAAGCGACTTACACAGTGACGGTCACGTGAACCGCGATGGCACGAAGGCGCCGTTCAGCGCTGCCACGCGCGAAGTGATTTGGACAGCGCCGAGGTCTCGGCAATGGACGCTCCAAGCAGTATCGCGAGAAAGATCTGATCTTCGAGGGCGCCGAGACGCTTTGCCCCTTCAACGTGCGTATCCAGACAATATTCAGATCCGAGTGCAGCAGCAGCTCCGATCGCGATGAGCTCTTTAGTAAGTCCAGGTAGCGCTCTGTCAGTCGCCAGCTGCTCATTCTTATAGAAAAAGGTTTTGAGTGCTGCCGGGTTGTGCCGGAGCTCTTGATAGATTCGGGGAACGAAGCCATAGTAACTCGCTACTCTTTCCAATATCGTGCGCACTTCCGCATCATCTTCTTCGTGCATCTCACACCTCTTCAGCCCTCTACCACGCCTACCTCGGATCCTATTGCTGGTAGTTCGAGAACCTAGCATGCATCATCGATAGCACTGTTATAAGGATTACGCACGCAGCATATCGGTGCCGTGCAAAGTGCCGAATGCGTCAACTGAGGTGCGTCAGCGTCAAACACGCAAGCATTGTTCTAAATCACTTTTTGGTGCCGGGCACTTCCTTCTTCTCTAGTGAACGATGCCCGTGCTTAACGCGGCGCTAGCGCATTTGGTGCACGGTTTTCGGTCAAAGGGCGTAAGTATTCGCGGCAAAAAAACTTCAGGGAGAATAAAATGTCAAGAGTAGTGCATTTCGAGCTGCCTGCCGATGATCCAAAGCGGGCGATAGCGTTTTACGAGAAGGTGTTTGGCTGGACTATCACAAAGTGGGAAGGGCCCATGGATTACTGGCTAGTTGCCACAGGACCCGACGACGAACCGGGAATCAATGGTGCGATAACACCGCGCATGATGGCTGAGCAAGTGACGACGAACACCATTAGCGTGGCATCTGTCGATGACTTCACGAAAAAGATCGTGGACGCTGGCGGAAACGTTATAATGCCAAAACGGGCGGTTCCGGGCCAGGGGTATCTCGCCTACTGCACGGACACAGAAGGGAACGTGTTTGGCGTCATGGAGATGGACCCGTCCGCGAAGTAACACGAGCTGATTGCGGACCAGTTCTGACGACCTTGGCCATGCTGGCTCCGTGCATTCCAAGGCCTGTGCGTGAGTAACCACGCCAAGCTCGATCTCAGCTTGTTGTCATGCAGTGAAACGTATCAAACGACGGGTGAGGCACTTTTCTTTTCTTACCAAGACACTTGAAGCGCTTCCTCAAGCGGCATCGCAGGTGCGACGTGGGCCACGCCGAGGCTGCTGAACGGTCCCGTAACCTTTAGCAGTGATGCCTCGTCTGGTGCCTCGAAGATTGCAACCGAAATATGCCTGCCGATGAGTACGTACCGGCCTATCAGCTTTACGGTTTCGGGATACTTGAACTGTTTCCACATTTCACGGACCCGCTCGGTATGATCGGGGTCGAATTTAAACCACAAAATGAACAACATTCTCTCCACATCCTGGCGCTTAGCTTAGTTCAGTGGCGTTAGGGCTCAAGCTCTGGATACAGAACGAGACATCGCGTTTTGTTTCGGACCAGGCCTCATCCTAGCGCACAACTGGCAATGCAAGTTTCGGGCAATAGTCCTTTCACTATTTTTTTGGGCTGGCGCTTTATCAATGCGCCTGCTGTCTTTTGCGACGTGCCGTTAAGAAAAGAAAATGGTCTCACAAGTTGTAGAATCGCCAATTAAGTCCGAAAAGCCGCCAGGCAGCATCATCATCCGTGGACTTAAGCTGCCTTTCAATCATCTTTTCTTGTGTCGAACCGGACAATTAAACTTCGAGGCGGCTATCGCGAGTCTTAGGTGACGCTCGCAATCGCCAAATTGATAGAAGATGCGGTTCACCGAATTGGAACCCTAAGCGGAACAAGCCTACCCTGCGGCTTCGCATACGACGCGATGTGTGCTATGTCCTGCCCTAACATTTGATATCTGAACGCCAGAAGGATCAAACAGACGAATACGCAAGCGAAAAATCAATCAATGATCACTGGATGGCCCATTTGATGGCGCATCAGTGCCATAACAACGCGGGGATCCGACGTTTCTATAGGTTCTAATTCGAGACCGGCATCGATGTTCTCAAACCGGACAGCTTTGCCGTTTAACGATGCCAACACGACTTTTACTGAATCGGGCGAAAACTTCTCGAATTCTTCTGGGGTGAAAGTTCGTGGCGATTCTGAAGCCTCTCTGACAGCCGACATTAGGGCCTCGAGCGTCTTGTGCTGCTCGCCAAGTTCTGCAAGTTGTTCTTGCAACTCAGATCGTGCCCGCTCTTTGTCCGGATCGACTTTGATTTGATATAAGGCGCACTCTTTCCTCAACATCCCCATCTCCGCGTCGTCTTTGACTACTTCACTAATACACCGGATCGCGCTGTGAATCAGCTGTTCTTTCTTTTCCACCAAACGAAATGCATCAGTCAATCGGAGGCCCAGATACACTGTTTCAAAGTGCAATGAATCGGTAATAAAAACAGTCGGAATCGACACCAGTTTCGATTCCTTATCCGATGCCTCTTGAGTTTTTCTCACCATATATCGGCTTCGTTCCCTTTTGTAATCCTTTTAGTACTCGCGCGTCGCATTTAGGCAAAAACGCATCTCTAATGAAGGCAGCATGAGAAAGGTAGGCGAGCGTTGATAAAGTTAACCTTGTCATTCCTCGCTTCAAGCACCAGCTGATCAAATCGAGTTCGCTGAATGCGAAGCTGTTGGGTAAGTTAAATTTAGCGTTAAACGAGGAAAATCGTTTTTAAACTGCCGGTCTCCAGTAGAGCAGCCCCAGGCGCGAGCAACGACGTGACCTATGAAGAATGGCGCGAAGAGAAAGTATATGCACGTGAGCCCCACAGAAAAAATTGCAAGAGCTGTACTCGTTCATGTGCTGACTCGATTTGAGGTCGGAATTATGGACGAGTTGATAGCTGCAAAGCACGCTACAAGTATATTCGACTGTCTGTAACTACAACAACTGATGGAGAAACGATAGCAATGGACGTTACAAAAGCAATCTTATCAAGACGAAGCATACGCAAATACGCTGAGGAACCCATTTCTGATGAGGATATCGAAGCATTGCTCCGCGCGGCAATGCACGCACCTTCTGCCGTGAACGAACAGCCGTGGCATTTCGTGGTCATCAAAGACCGAAACATACTCGATGCCATTCCACGAATAAGCTCCACTGCTCAGATGGTAAAATATGCGCCGCTGGCAATCGCGGTCTGTGCAGACAAAAACCTCGAGAAGTTTCCAGGCTTGTGGGCGCTCGACTGTTCTGCCGCCACCGAGAACATACTGCTTGCCGCGACTGCGCGGGGGCTAGGGGCAGTGTGGACTGCGGTCTATCCCTTTGAAGATAGAATCAAAGGCATAAAGGAGCTCCTGAATCTGCCAGGCGACGTAATCCCGCTGTGTGTGATCCCTGTAGGACGCCCAGCGGAGACCCCGGCTCCGGTTGATCGATTCAATCCTTCGTGTATCCATCACGACACGTGGTAATCCCGTCTTGTGACAGGTCTTCCCAGGAGTGTGACAGGTCTTCCCAGGAGTGTGACAGGTCTGCCCAGGACCAACATTCTTACCATCCTGAACTCCTCTGAACGAAAACGCTTGAGGCTATGCAGCGCATTTAACCGCTACCGACCGCAGCGCTGCTAAGGAAAGCTGCGCTCGCTTCAGCGAGGACGATAGAACAGGTATCTGCTTGTGTTAGGAAGCATGTGGCGGCACGCGTTAGAGCATGCGCCCCATTCAACCAGCCACAGAATTGCGCGGTACACCTGACGGACGACGAAATGAGATGATCGCTGCAAACACGGTAAACACAGCGGACACGAGAAACGCCTCGTGCATGCCGAACTCGAAGGACGCCAAGACTTGAGGCGTACCGCCTAGGCCGCCGCCGTACAAGAAGACGTGGTACAAGACGGCCTCAGGAAGCTGGCTTAGGACGAGCGGGAAGGCAATGGCGATGGAGAGCATCTGACCGGTGTTCATGAGCATAGACCGTATGCCGGATGCGATCCCGCGCTCGCTCGGCTTAACCGCACTCATGATCGCGTTCATGTTCGGTGACGCGAAGAGGCCTGAACCACCGCCCAAGAGCGCCATGTACACGGCGAGGACCCAATAAGGCGTTGTACTCACCACCGTGCATAGCCCGAGCAACCCTCCGGCGGAGACGAGCAACCCGGCCGTTGCGAGGTAGCGCGCACCGTAGCGATCAGAGAGGTGCCCCGAAATCGGCCCGACGACCAAAAAGGCGGCACCGAAAGGGGCCAAGAGAATGCCCGCCGTCAGAGGGTCGTAGCCGTAGGGCCCTTGCAGGAAGAACGTAAGCACGAAGAGCACTGCCCCTCTAGCAAGCCCATTAAGCCCGTTAGCAGCCGAGGCGTAGGCAAAGCTTCGATTCTCGAAGAGGCGCAGGTTGAGCATCGGCTCCGGAGCGCGTCGTTCCGCTACGACGAACAAAGCGAGGCTTACGGCGGCCACCACAAAGAGGGCGTACACGACCCCTATGGCGGTCATGGGAAAGGCATAAAGCGACACGGCGAGAAGGAGTGCCCCCCAGTCCCAAGGTGAAGGTCAGACTTCCCTTCCAGTCAAAGCGCTGTCCTTTAGGAAGCGTCACTGGCTCTCTGAGCTGGAGTATCCCCCATATCGTGCCGATAATACCAATTGGGACGTTTATGAGAAACACCAATCGCCACGAAATCGACGTGAGCACCCCCCCAACGACCGGGCCGAGGAGGAACCCCGCGGAAAACGCGATCCCGTTCACCCCCAAGCCGAAGCCGACCCTTCCCTTGCGGAAGGCGTCGGTTACGATCACCGCGCTGTTGGTGAGGAGGAGCGCGCCGCCCATGCCCTGCACCATGCGGTAGCCCACTAAATCCCAGCCGTGAAACTGTGGCTGTGACAGTCCGCACAGCAGCGACCCGACAGTGAAGATGATAAAGCCTAGGTTGTAGAGGTTCTTGCGCCCCAGCATGTCGGCCAACCGGCCGACGACCGGGACCAGCGCTGCAAGGATGAGCATGTAACTCAGCAGCACCCACATGATCGTTATGAAGTCTGCCTGTAGGTCGGCCATAATAGTCGGGAGCGCGATGATCACTGCCGACGCATCAATCGCCGCCATCAGCGCGCCTATCGTGGTCACTGAAAGAGCAATCCACTCGTAGCCGATACGCGTATCTTCCGACTTCTTCGTGTCCATTTTTTGGCGATTGTTCACTTGTTCAGCTATATATGCGTGCTGGCGGGAGCTGCCGGGGCGCAAGTCGTGAAGCGTGCGGGTTCACAATCGCAGCGTTTTCAGACAAGCGGAGTTAAGCATTAGGCGTGGCTCTGGGCTGTCATACTCGTCGTCAGGTGGCTTTGGTCGATTCTTAGACGAGTCACTCGCGACTGTATCTTAGAAAGGCGCACGATATGCTTCGCACTTCGACCTGTGGGTCAAGAAAAAAAAGCGGATACTGATGCATATCTCAGGCGAGGATCAATCACTTTCGCACTGCTCGTCCGTCATTCATAACAAGGCGGACGTTCATTCCGCCAGCTGGAAGAGGTGTAATTATGACTAATAAAGCGCAGCTCTATGCGAGAAGGCGGGAGATGTACCGTCTTTATGCTCAAAAATTGAACATGACGGAAATTCTTGATAAGCTCTCCGTAAAGTACAGCATATCCAAGCAGGCGCTGTGGCAGGACTGGCAAAAGCGCACCCAGTGGGTTTATGCTGTCTTGGATCTCGAGCCAGCTCGAGTCTTACTACCTGTCTGATTTGTTAACGGGGCCTGGACGTGCTTAAGCACACGGCAATGCAACTTACCGCGCGGCACGTCGCTCTTTGCATTGCTTGTTTGTGTCTAACTGCAACCCGCTATGATTGCTTATTATAAAATGCGAAGATTACGCTATACCAACTCGTGGAAAAAATGAGACTCATAAAACTAGAGCTCTATGGGGTATGTGGGGCAAGAAAAACTCTTGTCAAATGGCGTGTTTGAAAGTCAAGGTACCTTTGTCTTAAAAAACACCTGAGCAGATTTTAACTCGCTCGGCCATTGACAGCTGGTGTTTTCTTCTCCACATCACCCATAGAGGGTAATCCTTACTTGTCATTACATCTTCTTATAACTTTCACAAAATTGCCGCGATTTTTAGACGAAATCGAATTGAAAACTGCTATTAGTGGCAATTTTTTTCATTTTTTTACGTGCCTTACCTTTATATATCTCGCCGCGCTCTGCGTGCCCGGGGGTTTGTGGTCGCTTCGCTCAGCTTTAAGACGCGCCGACTCTTGCACTGAACGTTGCTGCGCGCGCAGTGGACTGGCCAAATTCCTTTTTTTGGCTCACGCCCCGCGGAAAAGCTCGAATGCCCGGAAAAGTTATTTAAAGACTTGGATTGCACAATGCTGCGGTGATTATGAATGGAGGAGGAAATAGAAAGAATCCCCGTCGTGCCGAACGCATCTCTAAGTCACGATAAGGATACTTACACGATCGAAGTGGAACTGCCCGGCGTACACAAGAAGGACATAGACTTTCAGGCTGCTGAGAATAGCTTTTGTCTGAGCGCGCCGAGAGATGATATCGAATACTTCGGATGCTGGATACTTGCGCACGCCATAGAACCGGAAAAGGCAAAAGCTACGTTCTCTAATGGACTTTTGAGGGTTACAGTGCCGTTAGCAGAAAGTTTTGAGGGAGTTAGGGTTCCAATAGCGTAATCTTGAAGCAATAAGCCCGCGAAAGGGCTTGTAATCCTTTATTATTTGCGACTACAACACGTGGCAGTAGATGCGTTTTGTTTTCTCCCCGCTACACACGTTGGCGCCTGTTCGGCTTCTCGCGTCTTGCACTCGTACGCCTTAAGCGAGAATATGGTAGTAGCCGCCCGGATCGCTTGTGCTCCGAAGCTCCGGGGCGCCGCTTTGCATTGCGATTTGCTACTGAAGGTTAAAAGAAGCCGATGGAACAACAACGATTTGTTGTGCTAAGAATTGCTCAGGTATTAGCCTCTCTCTTCTTGTGTTTCTCAAGTTGTCGTAAGATCCGTTGGTATTTGCGCTCCAACTCCTTGTTCTCCACCTTTAGTTTGTCATTCTCCTTCTTGAGGCGTTGGACTTCTGCGCGCAATCGGTTAAACTCTTCTGAATGCTTCAGCTGCAGCTTTTCATTTTCTGCCTTTAAGCGCTCGTTTTCCACCACAAGCAAAGACTCCTTGAGCATACCAGCTGATACGCTATAATAGCATAAATAGCGCATCGCTACAAAGGCGGCATTAAGCTCGCCGACCGCGATGTTGCCTTCCGCACTCGAAACGTCTCTCTAAGGAAAAACGCAGTCTAAGTGGCGGCTTTGAACTGAGGCAGCGCTTAATCAGAGCCCCCTCCATTGCTGCCGCAAGCAAGGCCAGACGCTTTTCCGGTCATCATGCGTTCAGGCGAAGGACTAGCACGCCGTGTGATCTGGCGACGTGGATAGCTTGTACTGCTTGCTAATACGTTCAGAGAATTCCTGGAATCGTATCCCCGCGGGTCAACACTTCGCACCCGTCGTCAGTGATGCGCACGACATCCTCTCTTCGGTAGCCACCGACGCCAGGCGCGGCCAACACGGCGTGACCGACGCTTATAGTCATGTTGGGCTTGAGGATGATGTCGCCGTGCTGCGGGTAGTGACTCGGGTGGGGGTACTCCTCAGCCTCGAGGCCGACGCCGTGGATGTAACCCGGAACGACGTATTTGCCGAACTCGGTCTTGTTAATGGACTCGACCATGAACTGCGTGACCTCCTTGACTTTCCAGCCCGGCTTTACCGCGTCGATGACGCCCTGCTGGGCCTCGTCGTAGGCGGCAGCGAGCTTGATGAACTCCGTGCTGACTGCCTTTGCCGCTATGCCACTTGCCGCATCGCTGCACACGAAGGTTCGGGCCATGTCACACGCATACAGATCCGCGATGGGGTGCAGATCTACGATGACGGGATCTCCGCCGTCGATAACCCGCTGCGAGACGAATCCGTGCAAGCCAAGCGAGCGCTCGCCTGAGTTGACGAAGGTGAGAAACCCTAGACGCTCCGAACCTGCCTTTCGCAAGGCGTATTCGGCCTCTTGAGCAACGTCGTTCTCCGTTGCGCCAGCGACGAGCGCATCTGCCGCAGCCATCATCCCGAGCTCTGCGGCGTGAGCGGTCTTTTTCATGCGCGCGATTTCGTCAGCCGACTTCACCATACGAAGCTCGCTCATGATCTCATCGTTTTCGACCATAGTGATCTCAGGATTGAGCTTTCTGAAACGAAATACCTCGAATCCTGGAGCTGTGTGCGTATCGAAACCGACAGTCGCTTTGCGAAGGTCACTCTCCCGCATCGCGCTAAAGAAGTTTTGCATGAGCTCGTTGACGCTACTCCAACCGCGGACGTCGTTCACCCATGTGTGCGCACGAACCTGCTCTACCTCAGGCTGGAAGACGATGATGGTTGGATCAGCGTCTCGATAGAACAACATTCGAGCCTGCCGCCGATAATCCCCGGTGATGTAGTAGTAGTTCTCAGCCCCTGCAATGAGCATCGCATCGACGCCCTTTGCTCTCATCAGCTCTTGAATCTGCTTTTTTCGTTTGCCATAGACAGCCATTTTTCCTCCGAACTTAGGTGAAAAACTCAGCTAGCAGGCGAAATAACCCCTACCTGCGAACCACGTACATACTGCTCTCGACCGACTTCTCAAAGGTAAGCATATGCTCGGGGCGCGTAATGAGATATAGTCGTCCGTTTCGTTCCTCGATGAATTTCTGCTCTTTGAGCTCAGATATGCCAGCTTCAATCAAGGTTTGTGGCGTAGGTGCGTCGTCCAAGCTACAGGCAGCACACGCTTGATGTATCTCGGCGGAGGTGAACCCTTCGCGTTTTGCTGGTTCTTCTTCTCCCTCTTCGATGAGCATTGCATATAAGACGCTTTGAGCTCCTGGACTTAGGCGTTGCACTTTAACGATTAGTTCCTGACTTTCTGGGGTCTCTTCGCCTGTGTAGGGGGCTCCCTTTGTTTCGTTTGTCATGAGTAATATCCTGTAATTTGCATTTGCGCATTCTAGGCGCGAATCATTGTCAAAAGCATCTTGAAACGGCTTACGGCTTGGAGTGCATGAGGGATATTTGCGGGCATAACGACCATGTCTCCCTCATTGGCATGGACAGCGTTGCCTCCGATTGTAATCTCAGCATCGCCATCGATAATCTGTACAACCGCGTCGTACGGCGCGGCATGCTCGCTCAAGCCCTGTCCTGCATCGAAAGCAAACAGCGTGATAGTGCCAGCTTTCGTGTCTATCAAGGTCTTGCTTACTATAGAATCAGCCGAATATTCGACAAGTGTTTTTGTGTCAATTGCTTTCCCTTTGTACATTTCAATTTCGCTCAAGTTTATACCTCCAATATGCTAACCATTTTTGACCGTTCTTAGTTAAACACTGCTTTATGAAACTGTTGTTGCGTTCAGCAACCCCCTATGCGCATTGGTGTTTGTGTTCTTCGCGGCCACCTTGTCCTTGCATCACACGAGCGTATAGGTGGTGAGAGTACACAACGAAGTTGATGTACGCCTCGACGAATTCCCGTCCTGCTCTGACGTCGTTTACTCCACAGTTCTTTGTTGAAATGGTGCGTTTGAACCGTTGCTGCAAGTCGGCTTCGATAGTGCGCAGAACGAAGTCAATTGCGTCAGTTGCGTCATTCGTTTCAATGGCCTTTTCCGCCCTCGTTACGACAGGACCCCAATCGAGCCCAGCAGGTTTCAGGCCGGTGAACGGCGCCCCCTCGCCAGCTCTGTGCAAACGTACGACGCTCTCGAAAAACCATTCATCGGCTAGTTCTTGCGCTTCGGCGCCGGCCTTTCTCACGCGGAGCGTCTTTTCCTGCTTCTTTCAGCTCATTTTCTGCACTCTCTGGTACCCAGATGAGGACAAAATTCACATTTCCCGTTTCTAGGGCTACTCGTGCGGCCCTGACAACTGGGCCGTCTCTCGTATCGCAATGTGGTGGCATAGGTTCTCTCCTAAATGCTCTTTTTCCTAGGAAAATGTAGACTTGGGCCAAAAAACTATGTCGAATTGGTAGCATAGTGCACTTGCGAGTGAAAGCATGGGTTTGAAAGACACGAAGCCGAATCGCATCGACCTTGTTTTCTTAGCCATAGGTGGCGTGATATTCGTGCTTTTTGTTTTTGACCTATTAGGCACTAGAATCCTCTTTGGCGGCGATGCGAGTGCCGCGAGTCTCTTGTTGAGCGCGCTCCTCCAAAGCCTTGCCGCGCTCTTTGCAATAACCTTCTCCATTTTGATCATCGCTATTGAGTTTTCAGCATCGAAATATACTCCGAAAGTGTTGCATTTCCTCCTCGCATCAATTTTTAAAGATTTTCAAATCGTGGGCATCATCGTGTTTTTTATTTCCGCGATGTTTGTCAACTTCATCACCTTGGCCCACGTAAGCGGAGTCAGCGTCTCCAACGAAATCAGAGTTTTGACGTCATTCAGCGTGGCCTTAACGACGTGTTGCTTCTTGCTGATTCTAAATCTGTTTCGCCGTGTTCCACGTTTCTTTAATCCGGAGGACATCATCGACGACGTCAGCAAAGCGGCACGAAGCGAGAGCGAACTGCAGAAAAATGCTGAACTTGTCAAGATCTTAGGAGACATCAGCAGAAAAGAAACACTGTAGGGGAATATTGATGTGGCAAGCGACGCGCTAACGGCGCTTGAAGACGTTTCTGTCTATAACTTCAAGAATCACCGAGACAGGTTGAACGAAGTTGTGCTAGAACAGCTCTTTGAAATTTCCCGGACCGCAATCAGAATCGACGACACAAATACCGCAAGCGAGGTCGTTGAGTCGATGCGCGTTTTGTGTGAAGCTACCATAGATACAGATAGTAAATATCTCGGCGGGTTCAGATATCTGAGAGAGATCGGCATGCTCGCTCTTGATCGCTCTAAAGGGATTGTCCACTCCCAACTGTTGTTGTCAGTGTCTCACCTCTTCAGCGATTTGATCTCTTCCGCAAAAGAGAAAGACAGACACACGCACGCAATGTTTTCAATTATGCAGTTCTTCATCTTAGGGAGTTTCTATAATACCTATCACGAGTCTATCGCGAACCACATAATTGAGGACATCACATCGGTTTGCTCTCAAAGAGAAGTTGAAGTCGCTTACAGTGGGTTGATGGAGAAGAAAGAGACGCTGAGATCATATTTTGGAGGGAAAGACCCTCAAGACGCCCTTAGAGATTTCCACGATATTTTGATGGAGTAATGAACGCCCTTTAAGCAGCTATAACTGCACGTCGGGGATATGGCGCTTATCCGAGCACTTAAGATCGTACAATTCTGCTTTGGCCTTACCGATTGGGCACTCAGGAGAGTGCTTGTCGGGCCCACAGTGCAGGCAGGCGTTCTCTAAAGCGTTGAGCGCTTCACTTACCTGGTCAAAGGAAACCTCTTTTCCGCTGTATTTCCATATAGTCAAACGATCACCTTTTCCGTGCAGGCTATCTTAATTATATAGCGTTTTAAATATAAAAAAGCACTTGTAAACTCCAGCGCTCAACACAGCGGCATCATTCTCCGACGGTGTTGTTTTAGATTAGAGCTTGATCACAGCGTCTAACTAGGCATACATCAGCCGTTCGACACATTGTAAGTGCGTTTCCTTCGTGCTCGTTTTTTGGATCGCGATTGAGGCAGTCGCTTCCGATAGTATTATTGTCATCCCAAAGACCATTCCTTTCATCATCGGCGCGTGATTGCCTTTTCTCTTACCTATCTCAAGACATAAAAATAGCTAGAAAGGCTATTTCATTCCTTTGTTTGCCTGCATTCATCGCAAATGACAAAGTATTTCCAGTGAAGTAAGCAAGAATTGACGGGGATGTCGATGGTGAAAATTGAAGCGAAAATAGCTGATGAAATGAGAGCAGCGTGCATGTCCCATAAAGGCGCTGTTGCAGCGATAGGCGACGACATGGGGCGACTTTTAGGTGAACTGATGGAATGGGTGATGAAGGGAGGCCTACAGATGGCAGGACCTCCGTTCGCGGTCTATTACAGCAGCCCCGAAGAAATGGCGCGAGGCGAAATACAATTTGAGGTGGGAATCCCCGTTGCCGGAGAGGCCCAAGGGGAGGACAATATCCAGATTAAAACATTCCCGGCGCAAAATGTACTGTCAGTGATCCACAAAGGACCGTATAGCCAAATAGCGCCTGTTTATGCAGCATTGATGGAATATGCTACGAAAAACGAATATGAGGTAACCGGCGCGCCTATGGAACTGTGGCTGACGAATCCTATGGAAGTGGCAGAAAGCGAATTGCTAACAGAAGTGCGCTTTCCTGTGGCGAAGAGATAACGCGAACCTACTATTTTCCGGCACCGTGGACGCTTGATGCACAGTGTCGCCATGTTCGTGTGCCTGCTACTCAATCGCGCATACGCGTTTGAGCGAGGTGCTTTCAGACCGGGTGCACGTCGTGGATTTGTTGTCTTCGCGCCGTTGACTGCAGCACACAGCATCGTTGCTTCTACCTGCGCTCTACCGTATTCAAAGGATCACGCTAACACCGGCTTTAAATCTTATGGTGACTGGTAAGGTAACGATCGGAGCGCTAGCAACGCGGCCTTCGAAGAACGTGCGAGATCAATTTTTGATAGAAGGCTTAGATAGCGTTTAAAATGGAATTAATCGCCGCTAGCTTTGCAGAGGCCGTTACGCTCTAAACTGCCATACAGTATGAATTAGTAGGGTTCGCACTTTGCTCCAGTCATACTCGAGTAAGAGCCCCTCTTGCTGGGGTATGAATTAGTAGGGTTCGCAGGTTGCTCAAGTCAGATTAAAATAAGAAAAGACGTTGTTTGGGCCTTTCAATGGCTTACGCAGCCTTCCACTCAACGGTTTCCATCGTTTCCGGTGCACTGGCCGAGTACGTGGGGGCGAGACCAACGCATCGAGGCGCCCGAATCGCGAAAATGACAGACCCATAAGGAGGTTCACTTATTCGGTAGGTAGCAAGCACCATAATGATCAAATGGGGCTCTTTGCGGCTTTCGTTAGCATCGCTCGCCGGACGGTTAATAGACGGCAGTCGAAATAAAGCTAGAAAGTATTTAAAACGACGTCAGAGCGTCCGTCGGAATTTGCTTCCAATGGAGCATTAGCGAGCCCCGGGTTCACTCGTAGAAACGCGCTGGACGTCGCGCATTTGCAAAAATAAAGATCTCCGCACTATAGAAAACCCTCATTTCTAGTCCAGATTTTTAAAAGGAAGTCAAAATGGGACCGAAATCGTTAAATATAACTCTTACAGTGTTTAATATGTCGATGCTGGAGAGCGAGGGCCCGCCGCGTGGCCCTACCTCGAACCGTCTTTTATTACGTGCGGCGGACCCCGCTCCGTGTTGACGACTGAAGTCCTAACGGTTTCTAGTTTGTTGCGGTATTTTTGACGCGGATCGTTTTTAAAAAAAATGGTTTCAGACCTAAGCCCGTTGTCGCAACACAATGAGTGGCGCATTGACGAGCTTATCCGGTTTTTTGTACCGTTCCAATACCCGTGCGTTGTTCACTTATTTGAGGGCTACCGTGGTAGCTCACGGAACCCGTGCCGGTTATGCTGACGTCCAGGCTTTTCGTCACAGTTACTTCTGCTGAGCCAACTCCCTGTACGGTAATCGAGGTCATTTCGGTTTCTAGTTGGTAACTTCGCAAGCTTCCGACGCCGGTTAGTACGGCGGTGTGATTGCTCGCGTTGCCATGCAAGTTTGCGGTACCCGCACCCGACAGCCGCGTCGTGAGTTGCGTAGCGTTCAGATTAATATTGAAAGTACCCGCACCTTGCAGCGTCAGGTTCAACGCGTTTGTGTTCAGCGGAGAATCGCTTACTACGGTTCCTGCGCCGTCATTGTTTATCCCACTGATGGCGGTGAGCGACACGTAGACGCTGATAGGCTTCGTCGTAACTATAGGACTTGCGGCGTCTATTGTTAGGATGTCGTTCGAGACCTCCGTTCGTATGTTCGAAATGACGTTGCTTTCTGCCTCAACTTTCACGGACTGCGCATCGCTTTGGGTCACGTGTAGCGTGCCCGGAACAGCGAAGTCGATACTCGTAAACGTAGCGACGTTCTTTGTTTCCATAGCCATTGTCCCCGATCCGTTGCTCGGGTTCGTCGTAATCTGTACGCACCCGCTAATGAGAAGAGCGCTCGTTAGCGCTACTGTCAGCACGAAAGCTGCCTTCATTTTTCTTACCCTAGCCCGGCGATGCACTCGTGCGTTAGATAGCTATTTAGGGATTTCGAAAAAAGACGTCGCGGCAAGCAGTTGACTTCCGACTCATCAGTCGCTCTTAGTGATGGCAAGCAGCTGCAATCTCAGATTTATCGTCTTTGATGCCGAAACTCTTCAGACTCGCGGTTTCGGTGGTGGCACAACGCGTCTATCTTCGAGATAGCTACGCGCTCTTTGAGCGCGCCGACAAGCCTCTCTGAGTCATCAGCGCGTTTCTTCACTCATTTTTCTCTCATTCGCCGTCTTTTTATACTAGTGTGCTTCGGCGATGGCGGGCTTGTCTAACTGCCACATTCTCAAAGTCACCTATTGGCGTTCGCAGCGTATTTCGATCGCACGCAGGGGCTTTCGAGAATACAGCGATATGACAAGCACGCGTGGAGGAAACTTTTATATAATGAAATGTCTTATACTATATCTTTAGATATATCAATAAAATAGTGGAAGTTGCATGGATCACAGAATGTACAAAAATGTATGGCGAGACTGGGCAAAATCCCAGAAAAAATGGGCCAAAGAACAGTTTGTAGACCTTCCGTTGTTCGCTCCTTCGAAGCGGGAACGCGGTACGCTTAAATACGCCGCGTTAATGGTGCTCCAAGAACAGCCACTTCACGGGTACGCTATCATCAAGGCAATAGAAGAGAAGTACGGGTATCCGCCGAGTCCTGGAGTTGTTTATCCTACGCTCCAAATGCTCGAGGACCAGGGATACGTCGTAATGTCCCAGCAAGAGAACAAAAAGGTGTACACACTGACTGATGAAGGGCAACGGTGCCTTGAGGCACACCATGACGTGGTCGAGCATATTGATGCACGAGCGCGAATGCCGAGATGGAGCTCAATTCCTGGCATTAGCACACAGCTACGCGAAATTGTCCGGACGATCTTTGCTAATTACCGTTACCTGGACCAAGACAAGGTAAAAAAGATCGAGGACGTCTTGGAAGATGCTCGGAAGCGCATAAGTGAGGTTATTTTTGAGCCTTAGCGGCGTGAGCCGGAATTGTATACCGTCTGACACTGTGATGCAGGAAAGAGGGAGGTTATTGACGTGAACGTGTCTTGGGTTGGTCGTGTTGCGGTTCCTTCGCCACAGTGCCTTGAATGCAAACACTTGAATCGTGAAACGCTTAAATGCCCCGCTTTTGGCGACAAGCCAATTCCGGACGACATTCAACTTAACCTTAGTGATCATCGGTACCCGTACCCGAGCGACCATGGCATACAGTTTGAGGATAGGCTTGCAGCAACTCGTTGATGCGCCTTCAGCGCTGTCTAGAAGCGATTAAGCTTGCAGGGTTTTTTGTGTTGTTCTCAGTGCTCGAAATCACGCAGTGAGCCCTGTAGCATTCAAAGCGCAGTTTTTCACTCAGGGCGTTGCGCCGAGATCCCAATAGACTATATCGCTGGGCGGTCGCAGACGTGCAGCGGGAGTAGTCTGCTTACTTAATTACTAAAAGCGTAGCTTCGTCAGGCCCTGCGGGAAGTTGGCGGTTTACGAGCTCTATGACCTCTTGTTTGGAACGTTCCATGCGCCGCAGGTCATACGCGTGCCTCATCACCGCTGCGTCGAGGGCAGCTTCAATGCGCACTGCGTGGTACTTTGTAGGCTTCTCAACGGATTCTTCAATCATTCCTCGCTCGCAAAGGCCATTGAGAGCGTTTAACACTTCTGCACGTGAGCCTTTTGTCAATTCAGCGAGTTCAACAAGCGTCTTGGCGCCACTGTTGAGCAGCGTTAAATAGAAACAAGCCTGCTTTTCGTCGATGCCAAACGTTCGCAACCGTTCTGCCAGCGCCTTCTCCACGACCTGGGAGTATCTTGCGTATGGTTTTATACGTATGGGTCGGAAGCTGCACACGAGTCGGTGCCAGCCAGTTTTATGCGCGGAATTTGGCTGCTTTCTGGGCGTAAATCGGCCCGATCTACACCACAGGCTCTTTGATATTGCACAGTGACCGCATGCCGGCTATACGCAACTCTTGTTGTGGTCGACTTTTTGCCTGCCGGGTTTTTGGAAGAACCTCGTTTCAGCTCCTGATTGTGGTCCGGCGCGGTTTGGCTCGTGAGCTTGAGGAAACGGCCTGGCTCCAGCGATCAATCACGCTGGGAAATTCAAGACAAACCGGGCGCCGCATCCTTCGTCGCTCTCCACGGTGATCGTGCCGTCGTGCAACTCGATGATACGCTTGCAGACGGCAAGGCCAAGGCCAGTACCTTTTGCCTTACTCGTAAAAAGAGGGCTGAATAGCTTATCTTTAATATCTGCGCGAATGCCGACGCCGGTGTCCTCGACGGTAATGAATACCGCTCCGTCAGAGGCGGCCGCGTTGATCGCTAGCGTTCCACCCTCGGGCATCGCTTGAAATGCATTAAGGATGAGGTTCGTAAAAACTCGTTGCATGAGCTGCGGATCGAGGCAGAGCGATAGGTCGTCAGGGATATCGGTGGTCACGTGAACCTTTTCAGGCACGTGCATGGATGTAAGCGTTAGAGTGATGAGATCGACTGCCCGGATTGTCGTTTGCTCCGGATTGAGCGGCTGTGCAAAGGCCTGCAAGTCGCCTACGATCTTGTCCATGTAGCGCACTTGTTCGTCAATGAGGTTGCAGAGTCGGTTCACGTTGTCCCAGTCTGCATATCCTCGTTTCTCTGTGGGTTTGAGCGCGCCTTTCTTCTTCTGCAAGTCAATCGCAAAGCGAATTGCTTGTAGCGGATTACGCAAATCGTGACCGACCATAGCGGCGGTTTCGCCGATCGCGGCGAGGCGTTCCACACTTTTAAGCGCTTTTTCTGCCTCGAGTCGGGCCGTGATATCGATGCCGGCACCGAGCACGCCCGCGAAGTTACCTTGGTCGTCAAAAATCGCCGTAAACATCCATTCAATCCACAAGCGGCGTCCTTCCTTTGTGACGTTCTCGCTTACCGTTTGCGTATAGCCTGTGGGTGCGTGCAGAATATCTTGTGTGAAACTGACAAATCCGGTTTCGGTAAGATCCGCTATTGGCAGGAGTGTGTCAGCTAGCTTACGTCCGACAAGCTCGGCTTCAGCATATCCGAAGAGCTGCTGTCCATATTTGTTGACGAAGGTAATATTGCCGAGTAAGTCCGTCTGCAGGATGACGCTGTTGACGCCTTGAACTAACTCCCGATATTTGTGCTCACTTCGCTCGAGCGCCGCTTCGATCCTGTTGCGCTCAGTAACGTCGGTTCCGGAACTTAGTGTGCCGACTATAGTACCCGCGGCATCTGTCAGAAGTGCGTTGTGCCACTCCATGTCGCGTTCTTCGCCACGCGTCGTCAGTACGGGGTTTTGATAGCGTTTGAACGGCGCTATCTCTCCGGCAATGATCTGTACAAATCCTTCGTGCGCCTTTTGTCGGGCACGATCCGGTACAAATTGTTCAAACCAGGATAGGCCTAGCGCCTGTTCTTGCCGTATGCCGAGGAGTTCGCACCCTTTACGATTTAGACGAGTAATCCGTCCTGCCGTGTCGAGTACAACCATCAGGACTTCCGCGGTATCAAGGTACTGCTGTGCTTGATCTCGTTCGCGCCGAACGCTTTCTTCAATCCGTTTGCGTTCCGTGACATCTCTCGCTGTTGAAATAAGCGCTTCAACTATTCCATCTTCACTGTAAATTGGCGTGAGAACGTATTCGTAATCCTTCTCGCCGTTAGGATCGACCCCGTGCAACTCGTCGGTCACCGGGCGACCGGTTGCGAACACAATGTCGCCGAGGGCAATCATGCGCTGCATCGGCTGCAGTGGCAGTCCGAGCTCCGCCCAAGTTTTGCCCACCATGTCGTGCGGCTTGAATCCCAGCGCGTGGGCTCCGGGCCGATTGACGTAGATGTAGCGGATGTTTCGGTCAAAGACGTAGATTAGATCGGCTGAAGCCGATAGGAAACCCTCGAGAGTGCGTGTCTGCTTCGCCACCTTTCCGGCGAGCAGCTCGTGCTCCTCGCGTATGCGTTGTTCGTCAGTGACATCACGGATCACGACAACAATACGCGTGACGCGCAGCTTTTCACTAACTGGGTAGATCGAGAAAACCTTACGCTTGGTGTCAATCACTGCTTCGGTTCGAATAGGCGATTTCGAAGAAATCGCTTCTTGCTTCCACGAAGCTATCAGCTTCGCTAGTTCGCTCGAAAGTACCTTGGCTACTGGTGCCCCCACCGCTTCAGAGAAGGTCGTACCGAGCCAGAGTGCCGCTGCTTGGTTAAGAGCGAGGATAACGCCTCCCTCATCGAGAACCAAAACAGAGTCAAACAGCGCGTTTAGGAGTGCATACGCAGCTGGTTTTGACTCGCTCACTGGTGTCGTGACATCATTTGAGCCTGAGTGCGTCAAATTTTCATTTTCAAGTTCGCGCATACTCTCACGCTTCTGGGAACAAAGGCGGCAATCATGCGTTAGCGTTAGGAGTTTATTAAGCTTATCGCGTAGGGAGCGGCGTTTAATGGCGGCACAACGGTGCGTAGAAGCTTCGAGTAGATGCGCGCGCCAGGTTCTGGATTCTAAATCTGCAGTCGATGCACGTATCGAATTAACGCGCTCTGTGAATGGGCGTTGTTTGTTCGTAACGGCCTTTTCGCTTTAGCCACCAAGGAGTCCGTTTCCGTGAATAAAAATTAATAGCATTAAGCGTCTGGACTATTGGGTGTACGCATGGATGACGCTGCAGATAACTTATTTGAGGCACTTTTCGCTCTTACTGACTTACGAGTGCTGCTGCGCGAGACCGCCCCATTGCACAAGTTCAATGCCAAGCAGCAGGTGCAAGCCCGCGACGCTCTCGCACGAGCAAAAACCGCGCTGAAAGAGCTTGAAGAGGAGCTTCAAGAATGAAAATCGCCGGGAACATACCGATCCGTGAAGTTGAGGAGAACTACATCAACATCCAACCGATCCAAGCCGCAGGCCGTTTGACCGCAGAGGCGATGAAGGCGCTCATTGTCTACGGCGACGGTTACTCGACGTGTGATCAGTGTCGCAAACCATTTAGACTCGACAAGATCACCAAGCCACCCATCGCTGAGTTCCACAACGATCTCGCACGGTTCCTCAGCATGGATGAAGCGCGTGTCACGCCGGGGGCACGACGTGCCTTTCAAGCCGTTAGCCTAGCACTTGTTAACAAAGGTGACACGGTTTTGGTCTCAGCGCTCGGACACTACACCGAGTTCCTCGCCGTCGAAAACGCGAAGGCCACGGTCCGTGAAGTCCCCACAAATGATGTCAATATCGTCACGGGCGACGCTGTGGCGCAAAAAATCGAAGAAGTAACGCGCGAACAAGGCAAATCGCCCGCCCTCGTCATGCTCGATCACTTCGACTACTCTCTCGCAAACGAGCACGACGTCGTAGGAGCGGCGAAGGCAGCCCATGAGTATGATATTCCCATCCTGTACAATGGCGCGTATACCGTTGGCATAAAGCCTGTTGACGGCAAGGCACTCGGCGTGGACTTCGTCGTTGGCAGCGGGCATAAGTCGATGGCGTCGCCCGCGCCGAGCGGCGTGTTGGCAACGACGAGCGAGTATGCCGACACGGTGTTCAGCACCACACAGATGATCGGCGATGTGACCGGACGGCAGTTTGGCGTGAAGGAGGTTCAGATGCTCGGCTGTACGCTTATGGGTGGCAACATCCTTGCCATGATGGCGTCTTTTCCGACGGTGAAACGTCGCGTTCAGGAGTGGGATGAGTATGTCACGAAGTCGAACTATGTTGTCGACGCGCTCCTTGGCATAACCGGGAACACGTGTGTGAGCGAGTACCCGCGCAAGCATACTTTGACTAAGGTGGACACGACCGGAAGCTTTGACATCGTAGCGCGGACTCACAAACGACGAGGCTTTTTCTTTAGCGATGAACTCAAGCAGCGAGGCATTGTTGGAGCTTTTGCCGGAGCGACGCGGGCGTGGAAGTTCAACACGTATGGCTTGAGTTGGGGCCAGACGCGCTACGTCGCAGATGCCTTCAAGGAAATCGCTCAGAAGTACGGACTGGTATAGAGATCGACGAATTCCGGTCGTCTCGGCGACACGCATGGATCACTGGGTCTACGGCTTTGCTGGCACAGAGTGCAATTTACTTTTGAACAACTCGTGCAGTTTTTCGGCGCCCACGATCTCTTTCTGGTCTAAACCCCATTCGGAAGGATATAACAGGAATGGCTTACACTGGGTACCACCCAACCCGCCGTGACTCCCGATCAACTCCTCGAATGCAGCGACCTCATCGTTGTAGGGGTCGTAGACGCTATTGACCAAAATGTCCGGTGCGTAACGAAAACCGTCAGTACGCCTCAAATGGTCAGCAGCGCGTGGGCCGAAATTAGCGAGCGGATTCTGTCCTTCACAACGGTCGTCGCGCAGATAATAAGTGCCTTTGGCGCCGACAACGATTGGCCCGTGGGCTTGCGATCGCGCCATAACAAAGCCTATCCATTCTTGGCTAACGAGTCCTGGTATTAGAAGGGGAAACGCGTCGTTGATCTGTTCGTAGCTTATACGCTCCCGCCGTTCCGTTAGGTAGACGAGGCCCAAATTGCCCGAAGCCAATACGATGACCTGCGCCTCTTCAGCAGACGTTTTCTGTCCTCGCGGTTTACGCCCGACCTGATCAACGACCGGTTTGACTTTTTGAACCACGTGCTGTTCTCGTCGAACAATGGGATCAACTACGGCTTGGCCAAAGTGGTCTTGATTTGAGTCAAGAGCGCTGAATACTTTGATATCCTCGCCAATAAGTTTCGTGACGAGGCTTTCGAGGTCGAATCCACACCGCTGCTTGAAGGTTGCTCCGTTCGCCTGTCCGTGATCAGAGAGCACAACAAAATGGTAAGGCCGCGGAGCATAGCTTGTCGCATTTTCAAGCCGGTGAAACTGCTTGTCTAACTGTTTGAGCGCGCGAAACGAGGTGCTGTCGGTGATGCCATTGTGATGGGCTATTTCGTCGTAGGCTACGTAGGTCGCATAGGCTACGTCGACGCGCCCCGCAATAAGGTCGCCTACTAACGTATCGGTGGTAATCTCGCGCAGAAAAACGTTGGCACCGGCGCGGGTCAGATAATAGATGAACAGCCCCTTACGCAAGCGCGGCCTGACGTTTAAGACCATTTGTCGCACGCGACCGAAGAACTCTTCGATAACGTCCCAAATAAACAGCGCGATAATGCGCGGAAAGTTAGAGGGATTCGAGTAGAAATAATACCATGATTTCGTGTAGAAGCGCTTCATATCTTTGAGCCGGCTGTAGGTGAAAATACTATCCTCGGCGTCTCCGGAAAAGAGGTTTGAGCGACTCGCGCCGTTGATCGCTAAAAGTCCCTGCCCATTCGAGATGCGCGCTTCGATCTGAGGCGCGTCAGATAGGCCCGTGGATACCATGATCTTGTTGTTGTGTTCTTTCTCCACCCAGCGAAAAGCAGGAAGATCTTTGTTTTTCCCGTGCAAGATGCCCGCTTGGCTTGCGCCGGTCTGACTCGACAAGTCGGTTTCCCACGAGGCAATCTTGTGGCTTCCTCGTTCCAGCCAGCTGGCGAGCGTCGGTACGTATCCCTCGGCGACGGCTTTGCGCAGCACTGATTCTGCAAGGCCGTCGATCTCTAGGAAAATAGTGCCAGCTGTGTCTGTCTGCATCGAGCCCCTCGCGTTTTTGACCTCTCTTCTCAAGACGTTTCGGTAGTACCAGGCATCATCATCGCTCGTCATGAGGCTCGCGAGAACGACATTTATTGCTGCCAACCCGATCGGCGTCAAAATGAGCGCTCCCAGCCCTTCGACAGTTACACCGGAGACGAACTTGCTCGTGAGCCATATCAATAACGCGTTTAGCAGCAGCGCTCCTACGCCGAAGGTGTACGCGAGGAACGGAAGCGTGAATCGGGAGAGAATTGGCCATAGGATCGCATTAGCAATGCCTAGCGCCGCCACGAAGGTCAGTGCCGTAGCAAAGCTGTTGACGCTCAGTCCGGGAATGAAGTATATTAGGAGGAGGAGACCAACGGCCTCGCCGATCCAAATCATCAACGTTCGATAGATGTAGCGCAAATAGGTCCGTGGCTTTCTATCCACTATGAACTCTCCGGGCTCACCAAGGTAAAAACTGTGATTTCCGGCGGGCAATTAATCCGTATCCAGAACACGTTGGTTCCAAGACCACGAGTCGTATAGTGGACCATTTCGCCGATTCGATACCGACCAAGCGGATATTTCTTGGCGTGTGGGCCCCGGACAAGCGTCCCGATGCCAGGGAAGATCAGCTGGCCCCCGTGCGAATGCCCTGAGATCTGCAGGCTAAATCGCCCAGTGGTCGCGCTCACGTCAGCAAAGTCTGGCTCGTGGGCCAACAGGATTGCTGGGCCCGCCGGCGGAAGCTTGGCAAGCACGACGTCCAAGCGATGTTTATGGAGGGTAACGCTATCGACGCCGGCGATGTATAACGCTGCATCTCCTCGATGCACGGTGTGAACGTCGTTGCTTAAATCGATGATACCGCTGCGCCGCAGTATCTCTCGAACGGTTGCTTCGCCGACCCAGTGGTCGTGATTCCCGAGAACCGCGACGCTCACGTCTTTAGGGCTGAGTTTATTCAGTGACGCAGCCATCTCCGCTGAAAGTCGATCAACCTCGTAAGAGAAGAGATCGCCAATAATGGCGACCAAGTCAGGATGCTGCTGGTTGATCAGGCCAACAACGCCGTCCAAACGTTTTGGGGTGAGCCATTGGCCTAAATGAATATCTGCAATGCTCGCGATCTTGTAGCCGTGGAACGCGGGGCTCAAGTCCGGAATGGTCACGCACACCTGCTCGATCTGAAAGGCACTAGGCTCGAACTGATCGCTTCCTATTTTTTCTGACAACGTCGCCATTGCCAATTGTAGGTTCCGCCTGAAAGCGCGATGTCGTATATGGCGCGGCTTCTTCATCCTCCTCCTCGCTCTACTCGCCGTGCGTCGACGACGACCTCTTTATCGCCGAGTCTCATGTGACAAGGGCATTTTAAGGTTTTTTGGTGCGTTGGCGATCCCACAAACGGATATGGTTGAGAAAAAAGAAGAAATGAGATTGGACTCAGTAGACTGAGTTCAACCTCGCGGTTTTCGTCTTGCGAGAGATTGTTTTTAGATCCGCCGGGTTCTCTCCACTCTGAAGTTGGAAATCCGTGGCGTACGGGACGCGCCAGCGGGGTATCTCACCCCTTCTTAAGCCGGCGTCCAAATCGAAACCCCTGTCGAAAGCCCTCCCGGTTAAAGCAAAGCTGAAAACAGGCGTGAGATCGACTCCTTCAGCTTAATGGTTACAGAGCGGTTCGCATAACGTTCAGGGGTAAGCTCGGTAGAAACGTTCAGGTCTTTTAAGAACGCCTCTTTTAAGCATCGCGCAACAGCGGTATCATAAATAATCGCATTCGTCTCAAAGTTGAGCCCGAAGCTCCGCAAATCCCAGTTTGCACTCCCGACTGACGCGGCCACCTCGTCCACCACGATCGTCTTTGCGTGAAGGAACCCGTTGTCGTAGGTGTACGCCCGAACTCCCGAGTCGAGCAGCTGCCCAAGGAAGGAAAGCCCCGCCCAATAGACGAAGGGATGATCTGGTCGGTTTGGAATCATAATACGGACGTCAAGGCCAGAAAGTGCTGCAATTCGGAGCGCGTCGCGCACACTGTCGCCAGGGATGAAATACGGGGTCTGAATATAGATCGTATCCGTTGCAGAGTTGATCATCTTCAGATAGGACTCCTTAATTGGGTTCCAATACGTGTCCGGCCCCCCTGAGACGATTTGCACGGGCGCGCCAGCGGACGTGGAGATATCAGGGAAATAGCGGTGCTCGTAGTCTAGGAGCCGCCCCTTTGCTGCATAGTTCCAATCGAAGAAGAAGCGGAGCTGGCACAATAAAACCGCCGTTCCGACAATTCGCACAGCGGCATCGCGCCAGTATCCCCATTTCCTGACCTTTCCGAGGTACTCATCGCCGATGTTGAATCCGCCGACGAAGCTGATTGCTCCATCAATGACGGCAATTTTACGGTGGTTTCTGAAATTCGACCGTAGATTTACGGACCGCACCAGAGAAGGGAAAAAGAATGCCACCTGCCCCCCGGCGCGCTTAAAGTCGTCAAAAAAATGTGTCGGGAGGCGGGCACAGCCAAGCGCATCGCACAGGAGCTTGACTTCAACTCCTGCTCGCGCGCGCTCCGTAAGCGATTCTCGTATCTCGCGGCTGAGCGCGTCATTCCTCCAGATGTAGTACTCGAGATGGATATGGTCGTGTGCTGCTTTGATCGCGGCAAACAGATCAGAGAATTTCTCATTACCGTCAGTATACACTTTGATCTGGTTGTTAGTCGTGAGCATTGAACCGTTGTCTTCGACAAGCATCAGCACCATACGGCGGAATGCGGCAGAAAGATGCTCCGTGGCAGGGATCTCGCTTGCTTTCAGTTCACTTTTCTGCAATTCGACGAGGCCCCTTAAGGCCGTATCCGCGTCTTGCTTCATCCGAAACATCTTTTTTTTGCGATAGTTCTGGCCGAGGAAAACATACAGAACAAACCCTACAACGGGTAAGAAGAAGAGGACCAACAGCCAGGCCCAGACAGCGGCCGGATTTTTCCTCTCAAAAAAGACAATGGTAATAGCGAAAAGAAGATCCGAAACAAGAATTGCGATCAGTAAGAGGTCAGTAATACTCATGTTTTCTTTTGAGGACTCTTCCGCGATGGCCCGCTGTCGCCGCGGTTTGAATGTTTTCAGAGCAGATATTCTCTTTGATTGTGTTCGTGCCACACTGCTCGTTATGCAAGTGGCAGCTGCGCCGTGAGTCTGAGGGGCCCCTCATTTTGCTAGAAGGTTGGCACTTTGCGCATTATCAGCCCCATCACCATCTTCCGACTGGACCGGCCCGAGCCGCCGAAGCTACTTCGGCACCAACGCTCGGTGAGCGTATGATTCAGGAAGGAGTTGATCCAGTCATTCAACAGCTACGGTCGCTCTAGGAAGTGAGCAACGTGTGCTCCGAATTTGCGTGCGGTCTGTTCATCAAGCTTGTTGACTTGCGTAATTGGTACCCCCATAAGCTTAGCAAAATCCTCT
>Ga0315280_10000385_pt1 | contig 81685 bp, 79 predicted proteins | sample YL17G06_40_MG_FD_203697 | JGI IMG/M metagenome (GOLD analysis project Ga0315280, IMG submission 203697) | Sediment microbial communities from Yellowstone Lake, YNP, Wyoming, USA - YL17G06_40 | ecosystem: Environmental > Aquatic > Freshwater > Lake > Sediment | place: USA: Wyoming | collected... | reverse complement strand
AGGGAGCGTTTCCACTGTGGATGAGTACTGGGATTCTTAACTTGGTAGCTGTTTCCATTATAGGATCCACTAAACGACTGTTGGCTGGAAATACTTCCATCATTGGATGAAGTTTAACACCTTTTAGCCCTAATGCCACAGTTCTCTTAATTTCTTCTACGGCCTTATCACCAAAATGCGGATTAACTCTAGCGAACCCCACTAACCTTTCAGGATACTTCTGCACTGCACTAATAACGGTGTTGTTTTCATTGATGAAATTCGTTGGTTCGTGACCACCTGTTGGAAAAATTATTGCCTTATTCACCTTGAATTCATTCATAACGTTCAAAAGTTTTTGCGGAGACCATTTTCTTCCACGGTAGAGACCAATATGACAGTGAGCATCAATGATTGTTCTCATCTTCTAAATAACAGCCCCTTTTTGGCTCCTTCCTTATTTCAGCTTGCTTCACCTAAACTGTCTGTTATGCGTTTAAAAATAGTTTTCGAGATTCACATGTTAAAACTGCATGAGTGGAGTTTTAATCCTTGAATTAAAAGGATACGCGTATCCGCGCCTCTAAATTCGTAAGGTTGACACTGTTCTAGTAAGCATGATGACGAGGTATGGCTGGATTGATAGTGGAATTGATATCCATTACATCTAGACGTATGGCCAAATCTGCTGTGCTCGACCACTCTGTTCACGTCCTCCAGTAGCTCTATATGGAAAAGACCTTAATACTTTGACGGATAGAAAATGCTTTGGTGTCAAAATTGGGTTGGGAATCCAGTGAGTTAACACGTGAAGAGCTTGAAAGATATGATAGGCAGATCAGAGTTTTAGGCCTAGGTGTTAAGGGGCAGGAGAAGCTTAAGGCTTCGAAGGCCGTGGTGGCGGGTCTTGGCGGGTTAGGCTGCTCAGCCTCAACCTACTTGGCAGCTGCAGGAGTCGGCAACCTACTTTTGATCGATAGGGAAAAAGTTGAGCTAAGCAACCTGAACAGGCAGGTGTTGCATTGGACGAGGAATGTTGGGGAAAGTAAAGCTGATTCAGCATCCAGCAAACTCAGGGAGCTGAATCCTACTATAAAGATTGAAGCCCTAACAGTCGAGATAAGGGAGGATAATGTTCACAGTCTGGTGAAAGGCGCAGATGTGGTTCTTGATGGGCAGGACAATTTCAAAACAAGGTTCGCCCTGAACAGGGCTTGCGTTGACCTCGGGATACCATTTGTTCACGCAGCAGTGCATGGCCTTGAGTGCCGCCTTATGACTGTAGTTCCAAGGAAGGGCCCATGCCTACGATGCCTCTTGACCGTGGAGCCTCCTGAGATTAGACCTATACCTGTTATCGGAGCTGTTGCAGCTACCGCTGCCTGTCTTCAAGCCATTGAGGCGATTAAGGTCATTGTCGATATAGGAGATCTATGCGTGGGAAGAATGATGCTGTTTGATGGTGAACGTTTTGAGTTTGATGTTGTGAAGATACAGAGAAGGCCTAACTGTCCTGTTTGCGGTTCAGCTAGCTAACAGCTACAACAAGAGGAATACGTATACCCTCCACCAAAATTGGGTTACACATAGGATACCTATTAAATGATTATGTTTGCCATCATAAATTGGGGAACCTATTAGGCAGAGAAAGGCTAGGTTTAATTTGCTTCCGCAGATAATAGAAGCCTGAATGGAAGATGCACGTTAAGGTGATCTAGTTGGTTTACGTCACAGTTCTCATTACTGCGAGCTGTGTGGAGGAAGCTGAAAAGCTAGTTGATGAACTACTGAATAAGCATATTGTCGCATGCGCAAACATAGTTCCCCTTGTTCATTCCAGATTTTGGTGGAAGGGTAAGCTTGAGAGATGCGATGAAGCCTTAATTCTGGCGAAAAGTGTTGAGGAGAATTTCGATGAGATTGTTAGGTCTGTGAGGAAGCTTCACAGCTACAATGTTCCTGAGATTATTGCTGTCCCAATCTTAAGGGGTTTTGAGGAATATCTTAGGTGGATCGATGAGTCTCTTGGGTTAAGAGGTAGGTAATTTCATGGGAAGGGTTGCCAGCGGCTTCCAGAAAAACTCACAGAACCAGTTTTCCAGCCATCACTATGTCTTGTAGACTTAGAACGCCAACGAGACTTTTCTTCTTGTCAACCACTGGGAGGTGACGTATTTTCTTCTTCCACAGAAGGAGGTATGCATCCATGATCTTTGTGGTACTTAAACATGTCACAGGCTTTTTAGTCATGCCGTCTTTAACCAATGCTTTCTTGAAATCCAAACCGGACGCAGCTAAACGAACAAAGTCCCTCTCGGTGATAACTCCCACCACCTTATTATCCTTAACTACGACTACGCATCCGATTTTCTTTTGCTCCATCAACTTGGCTGCATCAATAATCTTCTGTTCAGGTGTAACCTTAACGACGTTTTTAACCATAATTTCCTCAACATTGTCTAGGATTTCAGGAAACAAGTAAACACCTCTTTGAAAGTTAATAGCATAATCTTCAATTGAGTTTAACTATATATAATTTTACCTTTGAAGCACGATAGAAGCCTAAGGGGCATTCAAAGCTTGTTGAAGAAGGTTACTCGAAGTGAATCAGGTCGGAGGCTGTTATGGATCCATGGTATACATTTGAGATCTGGCGTAGAGCAAAGTTTTGGTCGCAGCTACTAAGCGCAACCACGCAATCAGCAGGAACAACAATCCTATATCCCCTTAAAGCAGCTCCGGCAACAGCATGCAAAACACAGATGTTTGAAACAGCTCCAGCAACAACCAGTACGCTGCATCCTATTCGCTTCAGCAAATTCTGAAGCTCTGTCTCGTACCATGGGTCATAGGTTGACTTAGTTACAACGAAGTCTGTTTTCAAAGGCTTAAGCGCATCAACAACCTCTGCGCCCCAACTGCCCATAACACAGTGCCTAGGCCAAATGTTAAACTCCTCATCGTCCAGAGTATGCCAATCCTTCGTGTACACAATTCCAACACCTGCTCTCCTCGCTAGATTAACTAAATTAACAATGTTTTCTATGAGTTCCATGGACTGTTGACCCACGTAAAGTGAGCCTCTGCTGTGCATGAAGTCATTTTGCATGTCAACAACCATAAGGGCAGATTCTCCAGAAGACAAGTTAGCTGCCTCAGGATTAGGAACCTCTACACTCAGCTCCAAGATTTCTGAAGCTTTAGCTGACATTCACGCCTTCCTCACACATAAGCGTCTTCAAATATTAATTTTATCCGGTTGCCAACTGTTGTTACCCTATTAGCATGCCCAATTATTAATTTAGCATTTTACATGTCTTTGAAACTTACTGTGGTGGAGGGTATACCCTCACATTTATTGGATGGGATGCCTCACACCGTAAAGAAAAGCCGTTACGCAGGGAAACCTTGCCTAAAAAACCGTATCCCTCCCGTGTATAGAACACGCCTCCCTCGCAAAAAATGGATAGCTCACCATATGTAAAGGGCATCTAGATTTTTCTCAAGGAATAAGTCTATATAAAGCGGTTGGTGAATGTGGAAGCCATGTTCAGGATGCTTGAGGTTGAGGATGTTATCAAGATTCCGCCGAGCAGTTTCGGAAACCCTATTGAGCAGGTTGCACTTGAGCAGATTAAGCTTAGGTATGAGAACATGCTTGATGTTGAGCTTGGCTATGTTGTTCTAGTTTTGGATGTGGATGTAGATCCTGTTGGGAAAATCCTCTTGGGAGACGGCTCAACCTACCATAAGGCTAGGTTCAAACTTCTAACCTACTATCCTGAGATGCAGGAGGTTGTTGAAGGCGAGGTTGTTGAGGTCACAGACTTCGGCGCCTTCATCAGAATAGGGCCTGAGGATGCTCTTCTGCACGTTTCACAGATGATGGATGACTTCATAAGCTACGACGAGAAACACAGCATACTGACAGGCAAAGAAACACAGAGGAAGCTCAACAAAGGAGGCCTAGTTAGGGTGCGGGTTATAGCAGTAAGCTTCCCAAAGGGAGGTTCAGGCGGCAAGATAGGCGTAACCATGAGACAGCCTTTCCTAGGAAGACTTGAATGGATTGAGGAAGACCTTCATAAGCTTAAAGAGAGAGAAGCTAAGAAATGATTGAGAAAGCCTGCAAAAACTGCCGCATGATAAGCGTTGGGCCAACATGCCCCAACTGCAAATCCTCAAATCTAAGCGATGACTGGACAGGCTTCGTCATAGTTCTAAATGTGAACAACTCAAAAATCGCTGAGAAACTGGCAATTAAATCGCCTGGAAAGTATGCGCTTAAAGTAAGGTAGTGCCTAAAACGTTGGATGCAGTTTACCTAAACTAACTTAAGCATAGTGAAGCTTGAAGTTAAGCTCAAATGGCGCTGTAATATTAGCTGGAGGAAAGTGAACTATGTTCCAATCGAGGAAGTTAGAATGCACGACCATAAACTGCTAACTTTCTCCAATATCAACACGCTGAAAGACCTTAAGGCTGCTGAAGAAATTAGTGGACAACAATGATTACGGTAAGTTAATCTTCAACGCCGCTCCTAACCTTAATTGCAACCCCACTCTTGAAGGAAGTCATTTCCACCCCGCTTAGAAATGCTCTTCCAACCGCTAGAAGCCTATTCCCTTCATCAACAACCAGAACTTCATCCTGAGGCCTTATCGTGCCGTCAGCCTTCACAACATGTTTGGCGAAAACGTTTCCACCCTTCATTATGAATGATGCTACATCGCTTCTAACAACAACCATATGCTTCAGCTTTTCCGCATGTCTCAACAGAACTCTTGCTCCAGATGCTGTTAAGGCTAAAAGCCCGTTATTCGGTCGTAGAGTCGCGATAAGTTCACCGTCTTTGTATATTAAACGCATCCTACCAGTTCTTTTTGAGTGAGTTACCTTAATGTTTCCTCGAAATATGATGTTTCCAAGATTTCCTCCAAACTGGTAGTTTGCTGTACTCCTAAGTTTAGCCAATTCCTGCTCAACCGCTCTACTGGTCATTTTAGCTCATAAAAATTCTATACACAAACGATTTAAGTATACTTAAACCGAATCATTTTGTGATGGAGCTTAAAACATTGAGCTGCGAGGTTTGCGGCGGCAAAATTATCGGTAAACCAAATAACGTACTCGTTGAGGGGGTTAAACTAAAGGTTTGCGGAAGCTGCGCAAACCTAGGGGAACAATACACAGAAAAGATCAGGCCTCCAAGAACATCGCTTGCACAGCCGAGTATGTTTAGAAGACCTCAGTATGCCCCGCGAGCTGAAACTTTGCCAAAACAGGTTGCAGATTACGAGTTGGTTGAAGACTATGCTCAGCAGGTGAAGGGTGCCAGAGAAAAACTAGGTATGACGCAGGAGGAACTTGCAGGACTTTTGAAGGAAAAGCTGTCGGTTCTGCAGAAGATTGAGTGTGGGAAGATGGCGCCTGACCTCAAGACCTCGCGGATGCTTGAACATACATTAAGGATTAAGCTTCTTGTTCAAGGCACAGAGCGTAGTGAGACGAATCTTAAATTGGCGAAGCCTGTGGAGCTGAGCCTAGGAGACATAGTGAAGTTCAAGCAGAGGAAGAGTGCTGGGGGTTAGCTTCAGCTTTACTTCAAAACTAAAAAGCTGGTTTTCACAAATGGGTTCTTGGAGAATATGGTTCCTTTGAGTGCAAGTGGAAGAAAGGTCTTTGTGCTTAGGCTGGGGCATAGAGTTGGGCGTGATAAAAGGTTAACAATGCATGTACTCCTAACTTCCAGAGCCTTTTCCGCAAACGGAGCTATATACTCTGGGGAAAGAGATAAGGAGTTGGAAATGAGGATTAAGTCTATTGTAGATAGGTGGGGCGGGGTCTTCGAGGTTACCTACGAGAGGAGTTGGAAGAAGATTATTGATGATTGGAGAAAGAGGGGGGTTGTGTGCCACCTCACCATGTACGGAGTTAACATCGATGACTGCGTTCACAGGATTCCGAGAGATAAGGACATCCTAGCGATTGTAGGTTCGGAGAAGGTTCCGGGAATCTTGTACAAGCTTTCAGACTACAATATTTCTGTTGGAAGCCAACCCCACTCAGAGGTTGCCGCTCTAGCAATCTTTCTAGATAGGTTGTTTGGAGGAGAGGAGTTGAAGAGGAGTTTTGAGGGTTTCAGGATTAAAGTTGAGCCACAGGAGAGGGGTAAGAAGGTAACAAATTCAACCCGACTTAACGCCTAGATGTAAAGATTAATTTTGAACGAAAACCATCATTAATTGGGGCAGTTACCTAGAAAAGGGAGATATAAGGGTTGAATGTGCTGGATGGAGAACTTATAAAAGTCGCCAATTTCATTGGAGGCGAGGAGGCGGTGAGGGTTGTTGAAACCCTCAAGAAGATCGGTGAGGCTTCAGACGATAAGATTGCAACTGAGTCGGGGGTTAGGCTTAATTCCGCGAGAAAGATCCTGTATAAACTCTATGACCATGCTCTTGTTTCATGCAGCAGATTCAGAGATGAGAAAAGCGGCTGGTACATTTTCTACTGGAAGCTGCAGCAAGATCAGCTTGATGCATTCATACGAGGCCGGATTAGGCGGTGCCTCAACAAGCTTAAGTCTAGGCTTGAGTATGAGAGGTCACACAGCTTCTTCGTATGTAGGAAATGCCCATCGGTTCGTTTACCCTTTGAGGAAGCTGTGGAGTCAGCTTTCTGCTGCACCTCATGCGGAGAGCAGCTTATAAATCTAGATAATAGCAAGATTGTTGAAAACTTATCCATCATCATCACTAAGCTTGAAGAAGGATTGAAGTAGTTTAAGACGCATAATGCTGATGATTAAGCGGATCATTAACTGTATTTTGCCCCGAATAGGGGAAGTCTACTAGAATGCCCGGTGAGGCTTGTACATAAGGCTAAAGTCCATAAAAAGATTTCAGGTGAAGAAAATATGGAAAAACACGGATGCTTAAGGAGTGAAGACCCGGTTTCTGATTTACCGGATGAAACTCAAGTATTCTCCCTCCTAAACTATGTCCGTTGCCCTAAAAACATTATTCAACACTGCATCTCCGTTTCCAAGATAGCGCTGGACATATTGAGTGACTTCGAAGGGCGGGTGGAAACCAATAGAAAGCTGGTATATGTAGGTGCACTGCTTCACGATGTAGGCAGAACAATCACGCACGGTATTAATCACGGTGTAGTCGGCGCGGTTCTGCTTAGACACCATGGGTTTCCTTACCCTATTGCGATGATTGCTGAGAGGCATATTGGCGCAGGTATCCCAGCTGAGGAGGCTTGGGCACTTGGGCTACCACGCAAAGACTACCTACCAACAACAATAGAGGAGAAGCTTGTAACCTACTCAGACAAGTTGCTGATGGGCACTAAGAGAATCACGGCAAAAGAGAGCATGAACCAACTCGCCAAGATTCTCGGAGCCGGACACCCAGCTCTAGCTAGATTCAAACAGCTACATGAAGAAATATCAAAATTGAGAGGAAAAATATAGATGGAGCTAGTTCTCCTCCAGAAACTTCAGAACCACCTGATTAAAGACGGCTTAAGCTATCTCAATGAAGTTTTAGGAGAAATGTCCTCTGAACTCAAAGTTAGCTTTAAGCTTCTCAAACCTGCTGAAGACAGCTGGATTAGAGTTGAGGTTTCTGGAGATGACTCAGAAATTTTCTCTGAACTCATTGAACGTAGGTTTGGGCTGGCGCCGCTGCAATTCGAAAAGTTGAAGGTTGGCAACATCTATCGTGGCGTCGTGACGAAGTCTGGGGGTGTAGGCTACGGCATCTATGTTGATATAGGCGTCCTATCTCCATCCCCTAAGGACGCTTTGTATCCGCTTTACGCAGCTAGGGCTCAGCTAGCAGAGGGACAAAAACGCTCCATTAAACAGATTGCTGAGCAACATATTATGTACGAGGGGTTTCCTCTGGAGGCTAGATTGACTGAGCTTGATGTCCGCTCAGGCAATATTGAAGTTTGGCTTTCTGATAGGCAACTGGACTTCTTCCTTAAGCTGGGGAGTTTACCCTTTGAAAGAGTGTTTATTTTCAATGTTTTACCAAACCAGCTTCAGGAGGCTCTAAGGCTTTTAGAGTTGAGGCGAGATGTGATAGATGTTGACAAGCTGAGCTTAACATGCCAACTGCTAACCTGTAAGCTGGGTACTAGTGCGGTAGGTGTAACCAAGAAGCTGGCTTCGAAACTTAGGCAGGCGAGGATTTTTGTTTATGCGCCTTCATAGCTAAGCTGTTTTCACTCAAGGATGAGTGCAGCTATGTCTATTATGCCCTCACTGAACTTCTTCCTTATCTTGTCAACCACATCTTTACCCTCCAAGTCTCTAAGCTGCGTCAGCAGAACCATGTCAACATCGCCGTAAACCTCATCTACTCTCTCAACTTCGTCCCAGCCGGAAACCTCATCCATAATTCTTCTAACAGGGTATTGAGGTCTAAGCTTTATCAGCAGGTATGCATACTCCAACCCGCGGATGGTTCTAGCTATTGTTTCCCTAGGTATAGATATTCCGCTCTTCGCTTCTATGATGTCGCCGACTTCCATAGGCGACAGCTTCCTTGCTTTCAAGGCAGATCTCTCAGCAACAGCAACTACAATCTCATCTCTAACCTCTTCCCCAACATCGTAGTTCTTCAGAATCTCGTCAACCACACGTTTACTCATTAGCTGGCCAGCCTCGAAGCTAGCTTGACCTCTGAAGTCATGCTCAAACTTCTTCCTTGGAACATATCCCACTGGGCTTAAAACAACCTGAGCTTGATGGGTTCCAGCCTTCTCTGTCCTAGCTAACGAGGAAAGAGGATGTCTCCAAGGTATAGGTATCCCAGTCATCCTATGGAAGGTTTGGTAAAGATTCATGAAGCCACTTCTTCTCTCACCAACCCTAACGCCGTACAGGTCCTCTAGGTTGGCTACAAGTTCGTAGTGGTCTGTTATCCCATTTCTTGAACCTAAACCGTAGATGCTCACATGGATCTCATCGACGCCAGCTAAAACAGCCTCTATGGCGTTCGGCAGCGAGTTACCGTAGTCGTTATGGAAATGCCCTGCTAGAGGAGCGTTAGTTTCCTTCTTGGTGGTTTGAATGATATCTGAAATGCTTCGGTGAATGCTTATTCCGCTTGTGTCAGGTATGCTCACAACCGTTGCCCCAGCCGCGTAGACAGATTTAACCAGACTGAAGAGAAACTGTAAGGTATCTTCCTCTTTCGTTTCAGCTGTGAAAAACCGGGAAGCATCCTCAATCACAGCCCTCCTATACTTGAAGCCATAACTCTTCAGAAGCTCAATGGCCTCAACGAATCTCCTAGTTGCCTCATCTCTACTTAAACCTCCGAACTTAGCCATCCTATGCTCCTGAGTTGCAGCTAAGAATACGCCGCATCCGTCAGCATTGTAGTTAGCTGCGTTCTCAATATCCTCCCTTAAAGCTCTACACTGCACTATGAGCTCAACATTCCCGTAGGATTCCCTCACCGCCTCTATGACTGACTTAATGTCTTGAATAAGCCCTCCTCTGGAAGGATGAACTATTGGGAACTCTATCCTTGGCGTACCGACCTCAGCTAAAGCCAACCCTATGGTTTTCCTAGCCTCAGCTGTGTAGTAGACACCTGGATGAAGCTCACCCTCCCTCAGGGTTGTATCCAAAATCACAACCATGATGAGTAAACCACCGAAGCCACAGAAATACCTCGCATATTAGATTTAAGTACTACGGAGATAAAAAGAAAAATCCAAAATCAATGCTCCACTAAATCACTTTGAATTAAACTCCTTCTCACCAACCCAATAGGATTCCCCGCTTACCAACACCTCTCTCTTCCAAATCGCAGCCTCCTGCTTAACCCTTTCCACAGCCTCCACAAGCGCTGGATAGGCATCTTTCCTAGACTTTCCCGCAACCATAACAACCAAGATGAGGTCGCTGACATCAAGCTTACCAACCACATGGTGGATGGCAACATCTACAACGCCAGGGCGACTCCGGATGTCTTGAGCTATCTCCCTAAAGACCTGCTCAGCCCCTTCACCGTAGGCTTCAAGTTCAAGGTGCCTAACCTCCTTACCATCTAAAGTGCGCTTCCTAACGAAACCTAGAAAACATGCCACAGCCCCAACTTCCTCAAAACGTTTGTTTGATCTAAGATGCTGAAGAATTGACTCTATTGAAATCTCACCTTTCTGGTTTATCCCAGTAGAACTCATTTCCCAAACCGAAATAAACTGTAGATACTTTGAATACTTTAGCTTTGTTGAGGGAAAAACGAACCCTCGATCATGACCTAAAAGCACGGTAATAAATAGGTAGGTATGCAGCAGCAGAGTGATTTTCAGCAGTTTAGCCCTCTTTTTAGCCATTTCTTAGAAAAGATGGTTTAAATCACAGTACTTTCCGAATAGGCTATTTGAACTCTTAGTTGCAATAAACCTATTCTCAGGGGACAACGATACTTTTAGGTATGGGACTCCGGAAAATCGACAAATGCGTTTGCCCCTCCTGCGGGAAGTCCTCCCTACTGGTTTTTGTGAGCATTAAGGGAAGGAAGATACGTTGCCAATGTGACTGCGGCTTCAACGGAGCATTTAGAGACGAACAGATTGTTCCAACAGCGACTCCCAGTCTTTCAACCAGCCCTACATAAATTCATCAACATCTTAAGGTTGAAGTCCCAAGTATTTTCAATAACTTCCCATTCAAGCTTTATCCCCACTTCATCACATTTACTTGAAGCTTACCCGCCTAGAAGCTTTGGGAACTATGACGCAACCTCTGCTTTTGATGTGCCGTCTTCCTGCCTCACCACTCCGATGATGCTGGAGGCTTCCTCCTCACAGATATTATGATGCGTTACAAGGATTGTTTGGCTAAGCGTCTTAGAGGCTTCACTGATGTAGCTTGCAAGTTGAGGTAAATTTTCTGAGTCAACACCATAGGTAGGCTCATCTAGGATTAGAAGAGATCGGAAACCTAGTGCATCCAGTAAGGCGAGTCTAACTGCCAGAGCTAGAAGTGTCTGGTGTCCTCCTCCTACACGTGCAGCAGGTATGGCTTCAGTTAGACTTTTCGGATGCACATAAACCGCATATTCTTCTGGGTCGATTTTTATTGCGCTGTAAACATGCTGGTCTGTCATCGTTTTGTAGTAGATTAAAGCTTTGAACTCTATCCTTTTTAGGAAATCCTTTCTTCTAGCTTCTACAGCCTGATCAAATCCTTTTGATAAGTTACTTGCAATCTTCGCTTTTTCCGCACGCTGTTTCATCTTCTCAAGCAGCTCTTCTGAGGTTTTCAATTTTCCCTCAAGCAGTTCTTTGTCTTTGACTTTTCCTTCGAGAATGATCTGTTTATCTTTAAGATCTTTTCTCCTAGCTTCCAGTTCCTCAGGTCTTATTGGGAGTTGTTCAGCAACCTTAATCTTCAACTCAGGATCTTCGGGTTGAAGCGGCAGGTTTAGTTTCTTCAAAATATCCTGGATTGCCTGAACATGCTTCTCAATATTATTTTGCAGACTAGAAGTGGAGTTGAAGTATTTTTTTAAATTCTCCTCTATGCTTTCAAGTGCTTCGATATTGTTGGTTAGAATGATGAGCTTTTCGCCCAGTTCATCTAACGCGGATTTCTTGGTTTCATAAATCCTTTTGGAATCTGCTTCCTTTACCCGCAGCTGCTGAAGTTCAGCCTTATTATTCTTGAGGATTTTCTTAAGAATTGAAGGCTTTAGATCTTGGCCGCATGTAGGACATTTCGGAATTTTCTTTTTCAGCAGCGACTCATGTTCCCGTATCTCATCGTCTAGGGCGTCAGCTTTTCCCTTAACATCAGACCAAGCTTCTAAGTGCTCATTAACCTCTTTCGACAGATTATTGCGTGATTCTTTCAGCTTTTGCAGTTGCCCCTGCCAACTTTTGATTTTCGGCTCAATCTCATCATGCGAATTGACACCCGCATTCTTGAGTAGCTCTTGTGACTTTGCTTGAAGCTCACCTATTTTCTCTATTAACTCCTCTTTTTCCCCTATATTTTTGAGAAGTTCTGTAAGTTCTGGGGACTCCCCCTTCTTGACTAGGTCCCTTAGTTTTTCGGTTTCGCCTTGCAGTCTTTCTATGTCTTTCTTAAGTTGATCGATATTTAACCTAAGTTGAGGAATAATCAGTTTCTCTAGGTTCTGCGATTCAGTCTGCACATCTCTCCCTTCGTACTTCTCAAGGTTTCTCCTGACTTCATCCAGCTGTTCACGTAGCTCTCTGAGTAGTGAAATTCCAATAATGGAGTCCATCTGCTCCTTCTGAGGATCTAGAATCGCGGAGAGTTTACCCTGTTTTACATAGACCAAATTGATGAATTTACGGAAAGTTACACCCATCAACTTTGTGATTCTTGATCGAAGATCCTCATCACTTTCCAAATGTATCTCCTTTCTGTTCACATGGAGAAGCCGTTCCGAGGCTTTGAAGCCTCCCTTCGCATCCAGTTTCCCTTTTCTCGTAACTTCAACTATTTCACTCTTCATCGGGCTTCGGAATTTAACGTAGACCGCCATTTCCCCTGCATCCGGCAGCCTTGAAACAAGTAACTTGGGCTTAACATCAGGCGCTTCGCCGAAGAGAGCGAAGACAAGAGCGTCGAGGAGGGTGCTCTTGCCCGTGGAGTTTCTGCCGTTTATAAGGTTTAGGCCAGAGGAGAATTTAAGATCAGCATTTTTGTATCCTTCGAAGTTTTTAAGCTTAAGTTCCTCAATAACTGTGCTCAAGATGTCACCTCAATCTTTTCGAGAACATCTATCCACCGCTTAACGAATGATGCTCTATCCAACCCTGTGAGAAGCCCAGTCTTCTGGCTTGCTTTCTCATCTAATGCTATTCCAACTTCTTCAACGATCTTCATGGATTCCTGAGCTGAATCTCCAAGCGGTTTAAGAACCTCAACAGCAAATTCATTCCCGCCACCTAAAGTGGGGAAGATGATAGGTTGTTGTACATTTTGGACTCGAATAGCTAACTCAACGTGCAGCAACCTTTGCGATGATTCCTTTAATTTAGCTATCTCAAACTCCAGTGCAGGTTCAATGTTATATGGGTCCTCATCTGTTAGGCCGCTTAACACTATTCGCAACACGCCGTTGACATTTCTGGTCTGCAACCCAGATGTATAGGATTCAGCTTCCACTAATGCTTTCTGCACAAACCACTTTGTTGGCTTCACCGCTCCCTCAGAGCTCACCTTAACACTACGAATTTCATGAAGTGGCTGGATGGAAACAAATCTGGTAGAGGTGCCTTCCTCAAAAATATGTGCTCCGAAGGGGCCTTCGTCAGATAAATCAACAGCTTCTGTGGCTCCAGGAGTCAATATTATTTGTCTGTTCTGCTCTAAAGGAGCCTTCATAGTGTGGTAATGGCCAGCTACGATTAGATCTGCGTTTATTTCTTCAAGGTCAGTTAATGCAAGTGTGTTATGTTTTGGAACGCCAGGGGGGATATCATGGTAGCCCTCCAGAAAATTATGAAGAACTAGAAGCTTTACACCTTGCTTCCCGACGAAGCTTCGCTGTATGATGGGTTTCAGGTTTTCAAACTTACGAGCGATGTAGGGGTGGTATCCAACTCCAACCAAACATATTTTGCCGTCAGTCCATATTTCCTCTTCTTCTTCAAGAATATCGTCGCCAACTACTTTGAGATATTGAGCCAGCGGATGTTTGATGTAGTCTAGAGCACTGTTTTCAGGAGTTCCATCATGGTTTCCTCTGATAACAAATATCACCACTTCTTTTCCTTGCTTCTCATGAATTGAGTTGATGAGTCGCTGCAGTTCTTCTTTAACGAAGACGCTGTCTTCCGGGGTCATGCTGCGCTTCTCGAAGAGGTCTCCTGCGTGGACAACGTAATCCACGTTTTCCTCAATGAATGTATTAATGACTTGCCTGAAGGCATGTCTGTAGGCTTGCCTTCTCAGTTCACCTATGGCTCTGGGTATGCACCGCCCAACGTGAGTATCAGCGAATAGCCCTATCTTCATTTTTGGTCCTCGCGATCGGCTTTATTTCAAACCATCACCATCTTCCCTTCTCCTGTTTCTCCAGTCGGCTGGAGATGATGTCCATAATGCCTTTAAGATTGGGAGTTACTCCGTGGTGTACAGTGCTTCTCTCCAGTGTTCTGATATGTGATGGTAAGGGTACGAAGGGACCTACCAGCACAGCTTCACCTTGATTCAAGCTGGGTAAGTCTTCAACATGTCGATGAGAGAAGCTTTCGCTAGCATTCTCTATCATCCACTGATCCTGCTGGTTTGTTATGCGCAGTACAGCGTAGTTACCTACATTGCTCAAGATGTCTGGGTCGATGCTTCTAGGTCTTTGGCTGATTAAGGTGAGGAATAGCCCGAACTTGGCGCCTTCCCTAATAGCGGTGGATATGGTTCTAACCGCATATCGGCTTCCCCCGTCCTTGGAAGCCACCCTATGAGCTTCTTCTATGAAGAGGAAGGCGGGAATGAAGGTTTCTGGGTTGCTTTTACCCGCCACCACCTGTCTAAACAACAGATCTACGATTATGCTGGTGTAGGCATCTTGAATTCGTGATCTTAAACCGCTAAGGCAGATGATGCTTAGGGTTTTAGGTCGGGTTAAATCACCAATGTTCATGCCCTTTGGCGATAGAGTTACTTCCTCGCCCAAGTCCTCTAGACGTATGTGAAGGCTTTCGTATCTAGCTCTCTCCTGTCTTTTTAGTTTCGGTTCACCATTCTCATCCTGCTCCCCAAGCTTATCTTGGATAGTATCCATAATGTCTTTCAAGCCGAACGGCTTCTTTTCAGCTCTGAGTTTTCTAAGAATGTTCCTGAGCATAATCTTCTGCATCTCCCCTAAGGTGGCTCCTAGAAGTTCAGATAGAGCTTCATTAGTTAATTGCTCTGGGCTTATTGTAAGCTCCTTCTGCTCCGCCGTTACTCCAGCTACCTTAGGTGCACCAGGCGGATAATAGACAATGACGTTGAAGTCTCCATGCTTCTCCTTGCTTTTAATGCGCTTATCCATCATAACATAGTCTCCATGAATGTCGATGACGATGACGGGGAACAGCGTGTTGATGAGAATTTCCTCGATGAATCTTCCCGCAAAATATGACTTCCCACTTCTTGTCTGCGCAAAGATGCCGAGGTGAAATTGCATATCTTGAAGATGAATTGGAACATTGACGTTAGGCCTATTTAGGAGTCTACCTATGTAAAGTGGAATGTTCGCAACAACCCCTTTAAAGTAAGCTTGCAGAAAATCATCCTCAGCTTTGTATATAGGGGTGTTCGGGTCAGGAGCTGCTTTAGGTCGAACTATCCTTCCATCTTCGTCTAGGTAGCCTAACACTTCGGCTTTCACGATTTTGTATGAGTATGGAGCTACTGCCTGTTCCGTCGCCAATCTTTCTGTTGCAAGCGGGTTTCTTGTACCCAAGCCAACAACTTCAGCGAGAACCTTAACCTTTTTAACCTGTTCCTCATGCGGCTCGTTCAATTCAACAAAAACATAGTCATGAAGAGCAACTGTGCAGTCTATGCCGCATTTGAAGAGAAAACTGATTGGCGTAGATTCTTCAATAACTCTACCAATAGCTTCCATTAATACCCCCTCAAAACCAGATCCCTAATAGACCTCTTCCTAGGATTAACTCTAAAACCCTTCTTCCTCAGCTCCTCTGTAATCACAGGCTCATAGGCTTGCTTGTAGAGTCCTCTATCAAGCCTCACCGCTGCGTCTACTTCCGTCAGTGGCTTCACTGTGTATGGCGCATGGCTGAGACTGTTCAATGTCTCCACCAGCTGCCCCGATTTCTCTACACCGACATTATCTGTAAACACATCTTCGGGGAGGTCTCCACATTTACCTATATACCCCAGCAGGTTTGCAGGTGTGTCAATGCGGTATACTCCTAAACCGTGTTTAGGCTTCCAATAGAAGACAGCCATTGGAGGCAGAGAATAGAAGTTGTCTAAAGCATCAATAACAGAAGAGAGCTTCTCATAACGTTCCAGCTCTCTTCTGAATTTCGATTCCCGCCAACTCATAGTTTTCTTCTTAAGCTCTTCTCTGAGGAAATAGGTGTGAGGAGCTAACAGCAACGGTGTTGTGAAACCAGGCTCCGAGGCAATCTCGTCATATAGTTCTTCATCGGAGATCTCCAACTCAAACTCCTTTAGGTAGCTTCGTGGTAAAGCGTCTTCCGGCAAACCATCTATCTTCTGCCTTAATCTCTCGGCCATCCACTTGATCCTTCTACCTCTTAGGGCAAGTTCATCGCCTATCTGAGGGTTAGCTTGGAGAAGTGCATCAAGTATGATTTTAGCTCTAAGATAACTGATGTCACTGTCTTTCGAGATCCCCAGAATCTTAACACTATTTTCCTGAGTCAACTTGATGAGGGAGGAAAGCTCTTTAACATATTTTTTGAAGACCTCAGCTATGGTTTCTAGAACAGGTGGGTAATGGAAGAAAGTGAGGTATAGACTTCCGTCGAAAACTGCGAATACATGTTTATGCTTCTCTAATGCTCTTTCAATACCCTTCCTTAATACCTCTATCTCCAATGTTTTCATGAATAGAGATCTCCCCATCAACTTGTAGTCGAACTTCAATGCGAATCCAGGTATGTTTTCAACAAGACCATCTTCCTTGTAGATGTGGGCGACAGCCCTAGCTACTAAAGCGACTAGCCCTCCCGAGAAGCTTGATTTACTGGGGCTGCCGTCACATGCAACTACTACGTCTTTAAATTTGGAAGATGCGTTGTGAGGATTCCATTTTGAGAGGTATAGGCTTCGAGCCCAGGAGCTTTTAGGTTCAGGGAGAGGTAGACTCTTAACAGCCTCCCGTAACTCTTCTACAAACATAGAGAAGAATTCTTCTTCAGACATGTGGACACCTCTAGTTCAACTCTTCCAGCCAAAAGCTTTCGCGTGATTCTATCTTCAAGTTAGTCGAAAAACTCCCATTTGATTTAGCTAACTGGGCGTGATTAGCCTCATGTTTAGGTATTCCATCCGCTTTTATTTATATTCATGTTTCCAGACTTAAATTTCGGAGAGGCGGGTAAAAGTATTCGAAAAGGCTATGCGAATGTAAAATTAATAAGGTAGAATAGGCGGGTAATGACGTTATTAAGTGAAGCATGGAAGGTTACAGTTGGCTAAGTTCAAGATCGTTGTTTCAGACCCCGAAGCGGGGAAGAGTAATACTGTTGAGCTTGATGGCCCTAAAGCCCAGCCTCTGGTTGGCAGGCAGATCGGAGAGGTTGTAGACGGATCGCTTTTAGGCTTAAGTGGAGTGAAAGTTAGGATAACTGGTGGAAGCGATATAGGTGGAGTCCCGATGCGACCTGACACCCATGGCGGTGGAAAAAAGTATGTTATTTTATCCGGAGGCATAGGCTTCAAACCTAACAAGAAAGGCGATAGAAGAAGGAAGCTTGTGAGAGGAAGCATGCTTACAGACGCAATCTACCAGGTAAATGCCGTTATTGTTAAGGAAGAGAAGAAGGCTTCAGACAAAGCTGAGAGTACTAAAGCAGAGGAGGCCTAGGTTGGAATTCAAAATAGTAAGTGACGTTAAGAACCCTGTTCTGAGCAGGAGAGAGCTGATGTTTGAGGTTGACCACCCAGCCTCAGGAACCCCTGACAGAAGCTCCATAAGAGATAATCTGGCTAAGAAGCTTAAAACAGCTGTCGACAATGTCTATATCGTAAGCATGAAGACGAAGACAGGCTCTCAGAAAACCTACTGTGAAGTTGAGGTCTACGATAATGCTGATAGAGCTAAACAAGTCGTCTCCAAACATATTTTCACACGCAACCTCCCAGCAGAGGAAAGAAAGAAGATTATTGAAGCAAAAAAGGAAGCTAAGAAGAAGGCTAAGGCAAAAGCTCAGGTGAAGCCTAAGTGAGCAAAGAGAGCAAAGCGAAGAAGTTTAGGCTAAGCCAACTCTACAAGTACGACTACGAGAAAGGTGAGATCGCACTTAAGAACAAGAAGTGCCCCAGGTGCGGCAGCATAATGGCATTCCACAGCAACCCAACAGAGAGGTGGACCTGCGGCTCCTGCAGCTACACGGATTTCGTAAAGAAGAAAGAGTAGCCTTACTCCTCATGAACCATGGAGTTCATGATCAATCTAACCTTTCTCCTAGTTTCTTCGTTAACTCTAACAACCACAATTCCCCTTTTCGGCTGACCATAAACTACAATTGAGTTTTCCGAAGCCACATCTACTGCTGGAAGCGTAAGTAAATCCTCCTCCCCCTCAACAAAAACAAGAACCTTGCTTTCCTTGAAGGCTTTCATGAATGTTTCGTATGCTTCCAGGTTTATTTTGCCCGGCGGATTCTTCAGGTAAAACCTATGCTTAAAGTCGAAGATTAGAGGTTCAGCTTTCCTCCTCATCTTTTTGCTGTCGATAATAGCTACATCCACATCGATGCCTGTCTTAACAGCATTCCTAGACACAACATCTCCAATGCAAATTAGTTTGGTAGGCCTCTCAGAACCAACTATTTCCCTAAGCCTACCCATGGTTTTCCTAGAGGTGCCGGTAACCAGCTCTCCAAGCGGAGACTTCAGCTTCAGCCTAAGTTTACCCTTCAGCCTAAGCATAGGCAAACAGTTCACCAAGCAGATACCTTACACTGAATGCTTTAATCCATTTGTTTCCCATACATCTATATCATGGTTCTCTTCCTAATCTTCAAATAATCTCCCATAGCAACTTATTGATGTGGAGCGTTCCCTTATAGAGGTTGAGGATGTTTTGAATAGTGAAAATGTTATCACAACAGCTGAGATGAAGGCGCTTGAGCTGAATTCAGAGTACCTAGGGGTATCAGTAGGGCAACTCATGGAGAATGCGGGCCACGCTGTGGCAATGGAGGTTGCCTCAAGATTTAAGCCAGGCTCTAAAATCGTTTTCTTCGGAGGCATAGGACGCAATGGCGGTGACGGCATGGTTGCTGCGAGGCATCTGTCTTCAATGGGCTTCAAGGTTAGCTTCATTCTTGTAGGTAGAGAAAGCGATCTCTCTGATGAGAACACTAGGAGGAACTGGAAAGCACTTAAAGCTATGTCTTGGAGCGTTGAGGTTAAGGCTTTAGCAGACTCATCGCAGATAGAACCATGCAGCTGCGATGTTTGTGTGGATGCCCTGCTTGGGACGGGGGTTAGAGGTGTTGTTAGGCAACCGATACTTGAAGCCATAAAGGCTTTGAATAGGTCTGAGTGCTTCCGAGTTGCAGTCGACATCCCCTCAGGCATTAACGCTGACACAGGCGAGGTTCTCGGCGAGGCTGTTAATGCTGATCTAACGGTAACATTCCATAGAAGCAAAGCTGGATTTGAAGCTGCCAAAAAACATGTGGGGGAGCTTAAGGTTGCTGGGATAGGAATACCTCCTGAGGCTGAGCTTTACGCTGGCCCAGGTGACGTTGAGCTTGTTAGAAAACCTAGACCGAAGAGCTCCCGTAAAGGTGACTTCGGCCGCCTTCTTGTTGTTGGTGGAAGCGAAACCTTCAGCGGTGCCCCGACGCTTGTTGCTTTAGCTGCTCTCCGCTGCGGTGTTGACCTAGCCTATGTGGCTGCACCTGAAAAAACAGCGTACGCAATCTCATCCATGTCGCCGAACCTGATAACCATAAAGCTTAGCGGCGAACACCTTGCGCCTGAAAACATTTCCCAAATGGATACATGGCTTAGGAAGGCGACTGCTGTTGTTGTCGGTTCAGGTTTAGGAACACATAGGGAAACCGTTGCTGCTGTTGACAAGATTTTCGGTCAGCTTAAGAATACTGGTACACCAGCACTTTTCGACGCTGATGCTTTGAAGGTTATTGGTGGGAAGCATAAGTCTGGCTTCCAGCTTGTTCTAACGCCTCACGCAGGAGAGTTTGAACTCCTCTCAGGTAAGAAGCCTCCTTCTGAGCTTAAAGATAGGATTGAGGAGGTGAAAAACCTAGCAAGGAAGATGGAGGCAACGGTTCTATTGAAGGGCAATGTGGACATTATTTCTGATGGAAGTAAGACTAAGCTTAACTTCACACACAACCCTGGGATGACAGTCGGCGGAACCGGAGATGTGCTTTCAGGCATAGTTGGAGGCTTTCTAGCACAGGGTTTCGAAGGTTTCAACTCTTCTGTTGCAGGGGCATTCGTCAACGGCTTGGCTGGAGACATAGTTTACAGGGAGAAAGGCTTCCACATGATGGCAACAGACTTAATTGACTATATCCCAGTGGTTCTGGAAAGCCCAACATCCTACAGGCTTTTGGAGAAACCTAAACCGTAACCTTCATCCACGGAAATACTCTTTCTCTATTTTTTCCACTTCGCGCTGATCTTCAGCTTGACGGTAGTCCCTAAGCAGTTCTCGGTTTAACACTAGGAAGGTTTCACCCCACTTAAACTTCGATAAAATATCCTTTGCCTGAGATTCAAACCCGAAAATGCAGAGTACTGCAGCCAAAGCCTCAACAGAACTCAGCTTAGAAATCTGCCCATAGTTCACTGGGTTCGCTGCAACCAAGGCTGGAAGCCTCCGGTTGAATCCTCTGAAGTCGTGTGAGAATACATCTTCAGCCTTCTCCCATGAACAGTCTATTGCTACAAGCCCACCGACCAACGTAAGCTTCCTATCCAACCTGCATAGAACATTTGTGGCTTTAGGGTTAAGCACAACTGCTCTACGAGGTATAGAGGATTTCCTTGATAGTGGTTTAGCTAAACCGAAATGGAAGAGTTTGAGTGAAGTGCATTTCCTAGAGTCATCCTGCCTCATATGGTAGATCAACAGCCGGATAGGGCTGGCCGCAGGTACTTCATTCATGTTGATCGATTTGACTTGCAACTGAACCTACAGCTTCAGCTTTTTTCGCCTAACCCCAGCCTTTCGACGTTCAACGCTGGTTTCTTTGAAGAGAAATTTTAGAAGCTCAACATTTTCGCTTTTCTGTTCAACCCCACGCCGTGCAAACATTCTGGCTTGCGTTCTTATGGCCGATTCCAGATTTAGCTCAACAGAGCCTATGCCTATGCTTTTACCGTGGATGGTGAATGGAGGCACGTTTTTGCTCACTAAACCCATTAGGTGTGAGCATAATCCTACTATTTTACCCGTGAATATCTGTGTGCCTATGGAGGTTTTAACATGGTCGCCTATGAAGCATCCTATGAAGCTTCTGTTGGTCTCTATCTTCCTGCCGCCTAAGACGACTTCAACATCTCCGTAAGTGTTCTTTAGGTTTGAGTTCACTGTTCCAGCTCCTAGGTTAACCCACTCACCGATGTAAGCGTGACCTATGAAGCCCGTATGCCTCTTGTTTGAGTGGCCTTGAACTATGGTTTGCTCAACTTCGCCGCCAATTCTGCATACGTCACCAATGCTGCAGCCACCAAGCTTTGCGCCGAATATTGTTGTGCTGTTCCCAATGTAGGTTGGGCCGGATATTCTGGAGGGAGCTTGAATGTAGCTGTTGTCGCCTATGTAGATTGGTCCTGCTTTAGCGTCTAGGACTACACATCCCTCAACGAAGGATTTAGAGCCCACATGTATTTTGCTTCGATCACCATAGATTATGGCTTTGTCATCTATTGTTCCAGTTGACCCGTATTTAGCTAGGTTTGGGAGTTCTTCCTCTATAAGGTTAGAGTTAAGGTCAACCAGTTCCCATGGGAAACCTATAAGCTTAGCTTCACTCAGCTCAATCTTGGTTACTCCGAATTTAGATAGCTTTTCCTTAAAATTCTCCTTGAGAGGCTCCATTCCTGTTTCAATTATTTCTTTTGCCACAGCCTCTTTTATTTTGGCGAAGACGACCTGCCCACCTTTAAGTGCAACAAGATCTTTCCCAGCATAATTCTTTGAAGCATTCTTAAACGTGCTATCTGGAACCAGTGTACCGTTAACGAGAAACAGGTCATCATCAATCTTTTCTGGCTTGTTAACATGGCAGCTGGGAAACCTCCTCGACAGGGTTGGCGCCAAGTACTGCCTAGTAAGCAGGATTGGGTATTCGGATTGAGCGGCTTTCATAATCTTTTCCAGAATGGTGGTGGAGCCGCATCGAAGCTCATAGGTTGGCCTAGTGTAGGTTAAAGGCAGAAGATTCCTATAGTAGATGTCCTCGAATACTGCTAGCTGAATCCCCTGAACCCCCTAAATATAACTATCGATCTATAGATATGAGTTAATCGAAATAAACATGAACCCGGTAGAGGGTGAAGTCTTCAATGTCTTCGCATATGCACGTATATATTTTGCCTGAACCCAAGTTAAACTGTGGGTTCGAATCCAATAAGGTTGTCGGCAAATTGAGGTGAACTCATACATCCCCCATATGAGGGGGGATGAACTACATGACTATTGCTTAGCTATGCAAGCTATAAGAGGAAGAGTTGACTTTACGGTATAGGCGATGAGGATATTGTGGAAGCGGATGGCCGAATATGGAAGAGGCAGACCTAGAGGACCATGGCGTTCCTATGCGGATAGAACCACTTTTATGTATCTGGTCAGGATTGCTCAAAAACATGAAGTTGACTCAAAAAAACTTTTTGAATGTATTTATGAAGCTTGGAAACATGGAAAATCGACCTGTGAAAAAGTTATGGTTAGGTGCCGCGAAAAGATAGATGGTCACGCTATTTTTTGTATCACAAAAGACCAAGACATAGTTGCACAGGTAAAGCTAACTGATGGAATGTTAGAATACATCCCTAAAACAGTGCCTTTGAACTTTCAGTTAGCCGAATCAACTCAAATCAGGAAAACGCCACCTGCGAAAGCAATTGGGCTGCAAATCAGAGATCTTACCGCAGGAGTAAAAAAGGTCAACCTGAGAGCTAAGGTAATTGAAAAACCAGCAGCAAAAAAGGTGTTCTCTAAGTATGGCGATGTTCTTCTTGTCTCAAACATAGTTGTATCCGATGGGACAGGAACCATTATACTGCCCCTGTGGAATGGGCAGATAGACACAATTTCGATTGGAGACATGATACAAATCGAAAATGGGTGGGTTAAAAAATTTAGGGGAGAACTGCAACTTCGCGTTCATAGTGGTGAAATAAGAGTTATTGAGCACGCGTGCGAGCATACGACATAATAAAGATGGGTGCTAGAGAACACTCCTCCTAACAGAACGAATGAAGTGTGGGTGATTCCCCTTGATGCGCACACATAGGAGCGCCCGCGCCCTGATTTCTTCGCGTTTATTTTCATAATGGTTCAGAGAGGGATATACTTGCCTAGGAAGCGATACGAGTTTCTAGAGCATGTAAGCGACGCCTACGTAGCGGCCTACGGTGAAACACTTGAGGAAGCATTTGAAAATGCTGCTCTAGCCATGTTTGAGGTTATGACAAATACAGGGAAGGTTGGCTCCAGCCTAGAGGATTCCTTTAAGGTTGAGGCTGAAGATGAGTATGCGTTGCTCTACAGCTGGCTTGAGAAGCTTCTGCTGAAATTTGATGTGGAACAGAAGCTTTACTCGAAATTTAAAGTTAACATGATAGAGAAGACAGCTGAAGGGCTGAGGTTAACCGCTGAAGCTTATGGTGAAAAATTTGATAGAGCGAAACACACCTCGAAGATTGAGGTTAAAGCAGTGACCTACCACCAGATGGAAATCATAAGGGGAAGGGTAGAATTCACAGTCAAGTACATTCTAGATCTCTAGGGATCAGGCTTCTCGAAAATGTGTATGAATGAGGTTTAAATGTCAGCGTCCTTATTCTAGTTGTGTGTAGATGATTTGTATGGAAGAACAAAAATCAAGAGGCACATCGCATTATATTCCACTTAACCAAATAGACAGGTACATTTGGGAGATCCCTCAGTCCTACAAACCCGGGATGCGTGTTCCAGGAAGAATTTACTCAGATGAAGTTCTCCTAGAGAAGATGAAGACGGATCTAACTCTAGGTCAATGTGTAAATGTTGCGCATTTACCGGGAGTGTACAAGTGGAGTATAACGCTTCCTGACGGGCATGAGGGGTACGGGTTCCCAATTGGAGGCGTAGCCGCAACAGACTACAATGAGGGTGTGATAAGCCCAGGAGGCGTAGGCTACGACATCAACTGCGGGGTAAGGCTTCTCAGCACAAACCTAGACGGTAAGGATGTTACTCCGAAGCTGGCTAAGATTGTTGAGGCTCTTTTCACCTACGTTCCATCAGGCCTAGGAAGCAGGGGCCAGATCAAAGTCAGCCAGGCGGAGCTTGATAAGGTTCTTTCGGACGGCGTGGATTGGGCTGTGGATCGAGGCTACGGCTGGTCTGAGGATGCAGCGCACTGTGAGGAGGAGGGATGCATGGAGGCAGCTGACCCATCGAAGGTTTCATCCACAGCGAAAAGCAGGGGGAGCCCGCAGCTTGGAAGCCTGGGAAGCGGAAACCACTTCCTTGAGGTTGAGGTTGTTGACGGAATTTTCAATCCTGCTGCAGCGAAGACCTTCGGCATAGACCATGAGGGCCAGGTTATGCTTCTTATTCACACTGGCAGTAGGGGTTTTGGACATCAGGTTTGCAGTGACTACCTGAGGGTTATGGAGAGGGCTGTTCAGAAGTATGGGATTAAGCTTCCTGACCGTGAGCTTGCCTGTGCTCCAGGCGGCAGCCGTGAAGCTGAGGACTATGTTCCAGCTATGGCTGCTGCATGCAACTATGCTTGGGCTAACAGGCAGATGATTACGCATTGGAGCAGACAGGCTTTCGAGAAGGTTTTAGGAACCTCAGCTGATAAGCTTGGCTTAACGGTTGTCTACGATGTTGCGCATAACATAGCTAAAGTTGAGGAGCATAATGTTAACGGATCTAGGAAGAAGGTTTACGTGCATAGGAAGGGTGCGACAAGAGCTTTTCCACCTGGAAGCCCTGAGCTTCCAGCTGACTACAGGGAGACTGGTCAGCCTGTCTTCATTCCTGGAACTATGGGAACAAGCTCATGGGTGCTTGTCGGCGCACCTAAGGCTATGGAGATAAGCTTCGGCTCAACAGCCCACGGCGCAGGCAGGTTCATGAGTAGAGCTGCAGCCAAAAGGAAGTATTGGGGTGCAGACATCAAGAAGAGTTTGGAGCAGAAAGGTATTATTGTTAGAGCTGCAAGCATGACTGTTGTAAGCGAGGAGGCTCCTGGAGCCTACAAGGATGTTGATAGAGTTGCTGAGGTAAGCCACCAGCTCGGTATAGCAACAAAGGTTGCTAGGCTTGTACCAATAGGTGTTGCTAAGGGCTAGAGCTTCCAGCCTCCCTAAGCCCAGCTTCAAGCCACTCCTCAAAGCCTATTTCAGCAAGTACCTTCTTCTTGAGGCTTTGAATTTTCTCAACAGGCGTCGGGTCAACACCCCTAGCCAAAGCCAGGTAGTAGGATAAGTAGTCACCGAAGTATATGGCTGAGAAAATCCTGCCAAGCCTAGTTGAAGCATCGCCCTTAACCTCATGAACCTTTAAGCCTCTAACTGACTTAAGAAAAACCTTCAGATGCTCAACCCTCGGGGACTCAACAGGTGTTTCACCGTTGTCCCTTACGAGGATCGCTGAGAAAACTGAAGCAGCCTTCAAGGCACCTAGGTTTGTCCAGCCTTCAACCTCATTGTGCAGAGCTTCAGGTATAAGGTCGAACTTCGCGGAAACCTTACTGTTCTCGTTAAACTGGTCCTTAAGCCTCCTAGCAACACTGCCCATCCTCTCCAGAGAGTAGATAACTGGAATCTTGCCTAGTAGGCTGACAGCCATACTCTTAGCTGGGTTGCTTTTCACCGGAACAGGGAAACCTATTGTTTCCCTTATCTGCTGAAGCCTCTCAGCAACAGCGTTCAACTCGCTCTCCAGGTTTTTGGCAATTCCGTGCTTCCATAGAACGTATGAGGCTGAGGCAAAAAGTTGGGGAAGCGCAGCTCTCGGCGGAAGGTTCGGTTTAACCCTCATGAACAGAGTCCCCAGCTTTCCGGAGATTTCCATAAGCCTTCCACCTGACGCCACTGAATAGGTTACGCAGCCCCTTCGGCTGGCTTCCACTAGAACCCTTAGGGACTCCTCTGTTTCCCCTGAGTAGCTTATGACCACTACGAGTGTTTCCTCCGACGCGTAGGCTGGTAGCTGAATGTTTCTGAGAACCTCGATTGGAACTGAAGCCTCATCTCCAATCCAGTTTCTTATTATGTCTCCGCCTATGGCTGAACCTCCCATCCCAGCGATTACCACGCTTGAAAACTTTCTGCTCAGGTTTTTCTGGGAAAAGAATTTCTCAGCGTCGCTTAGGGATTCTGTTAGCTGCTCAGGCATCGTGTCAATCATCCTGAGCATGCCATGCCTATCAATTCTTTCAGCATACTCCAGCCTATCCAGCTTCTTCATTTCGATGATCCTCAACAGGATGTGAGTCTACTAAGCGTTTTTATGCTTGTTGCTCATGAGCGTCGTAAACCAGCTCCTTCTCAAGCTTACGTTTCCTGAAGCGCCATATTTCAGCTCTTGAGCGGTAGGCTTTAGCCCATTCCCTTAAAACCTCTTTCTCAGCTTCGCTTACCCGCCCCCTTCCGCCTTTAACCTGAATGATAAGTGTAGCTCCTCCTCTCCCCGCGAATATGTCAACAGGCCCATGTGAAGCTGCGCTTCTACTGCAGAACCAGCCTTCGCTTCGAAGCATCTGCAGAGTCCTATACTCTAGGCTTCGGCCTCTTGTGTACGGGGTGGAAACCAAAATCAGCCAGCCACCTTAATGAGAATTATTCCTTTAGCTGGCAATAAAAAGGTTAGAGGTAACTTAATCTGTTCCATGAAGCAGCCTTAGAAAAGTGCTCTAAAGCCATGTAACTTCCAGTACTCCTCTTGGCAGGATGACTGTTGCTGTCCAAGCCGTTATGGCTGGAGTTGATGTTGAGGATCCATCGTCTCAATTTTGAGGTTTAGAAGCTTCCTACATTGGCTTCTAGGCTTTCTTAATGACCTTGCCGGGGTGGTGGTTGAGGTTGGGAGATAGTCTTTACATGCCTATTTTACATGCTTCTGAGGTTTATGACTATGAGGTTTTCGGGTAGGGGTGTCTCCAATTTTTTGGATGGGATCGAGGCATCCGTTACGATTTATTGGAGGAGATGAGGGCTTCCAATCCAAAAAATTGGATGGGGCACCCCACGGTTTCTGTTGATTCTTCGGGGGGTAACTAATGTCGCTTCATCCTTTGTATCATCTTATTGATAGTTGATTTGAATGTTTTTGGTATGAACCTTCGTGCTTCATATAACAAAAAGATCAAGACTATAACTAACCCAAAAGTGCAAAAAGTTTTACTTGAGATGGGTTCAAAGGATTCATAGGTAGATAGGACACCATAAACGGGTAGTGGATAAATTCTATGATTTCTCGCCAATAACACACGAAAGATAGTGACAATAAAATCACAGAAGCAATACCAAACATTTTGTCTATAGCGTTTTTGCCCCAAAAAATAGTTCTAAAGAATACACAGCTGTATAAAAAGACTCCTACACCAAAAGCAAATTTAAGAGGAATTAAAATATCTATATCTCCAAACCAAAACATCCAAATATTCACAATAACAAAAGACCCATAAATGACAAGCATGCCAATAAAGACTAATGCTTCGAGTACCTTACCTGCACGCCATTTAGGTATCTTCAGCCATCTTCTCATAAAGTATACATTACGCAAGCTAATATTTATCTATGAAGTCTTCTGGCTTATGCGGCTCCGGAGGTAGCCCCTTCCTCTTACGGATTTCCCCTATGACCTGCAACATCAGCGAAGCTGGAAGCGGACTCCAATGTGAAAACTCTAGGCCCCAGAAGGCTCTTCCAGCTGTTCCACTCCTCATAACCTCTGATAGGTCGAATGTCTCTGAAGTGGGGATCTCGCCTACAACGTGAACAAGATGCTCCTTCTGCTCAACAGAAAGTATTTTACCTCTCTTCTGTGTTATGACGCTTGTGACAGCGCCTAGAAGCTCTGAAGGTATCTTAACTGTTATTTTCTGAATAGGCTCAAGCAGACATGGGTTTGCTGATAGAAAAGCTGCGAAGAAGGCCCGCCTAGTCATAGGCATAATTTGAGCTGGACCTCTATGAACTGGGTCCTCATGCAGCTGAACATCGCCTATCTTGACTTTGATACCTCTAATCGGCTCGTAGGCAAGAGGCCCCTCCTTGAGGCCCCAACGGTAACCTGCTATGATCATTTCCTTAGCCTCCTGAAGGTATTGTGTGCCTTTAGTTACATCTATCAACAAGTTTGACGCGCTGTCGATGCTCCACACTCCTCTAGCCTCCTCTGCCTCCCATTTATGCTCCCTGAGGATTCTTGCAAGCTCATGGCGATCCATATACTCCCCTATCTTCCCTGATTTGACTAAATCAATAATCTCTGTGTCAAGGGGCTCAACGCTTATGCGAATCCTGCTGTGCTTGTTAGGAGACTTACCTTCAAAAGGACCTGCGGAGCTCCTAACGCTTTCCCGATAGATAACTATGGGCTTAGAGGTAACTATGTCTAAACCTGTCTTCGTAATCAGTGTTGTGGCAATCTCGAGATGAAGCGTGCCCATTCCTGAAATAAGGTACTCACCTGACTCCTCGTTGATCGTTGTCACCAAGTTAGGGTCTTCTATTGAAAGTTTTTTAAGAGTGTCAACCAGCCTCGGCAGATCCCGGCTGCTTTTAGGCTCAACAGCCATCGTCACCACAGGTTCAGTCACATACCTAACAGCCTCAAAGGACGCCACATCCTTTATGGTTGACAGTGTTTCACCAGCCCTAACTAACTCAAGCCCAAGTAAGGCAGGTATGTTCCCAGCGGTAAGCGAACCAACAATCACCCTGTAGGGACCCATGTAGATGCAGACCTCCTGTATCCTAGAGTCTGATCTAGCGCCTATGAGGCGTACAACATCACCGCCATGCAGAGTTCCTGAAAAAAGCCTACCTGTCGCAACAACACCGGCTTGAGGGTCTACCACAATATTTGTGACGCACATAACAGGTGGACCGTTGTCATCGCAGTTCACCATGGCTTTACCAACCTCAGATTCAATGTTCCCATGCCAAATCTTCGGTATACGATACTTCTGAGCCACGTGAGGCGGAGAAACAGCCTCAACAACCATGGTTAGTATGGCTTCGTTAAGCGGAACCTTCTCCTTAAGCTTATCAACCAAACCCGACTCATAGGCGTCCACAACATCGGAAAACTTAACGCCCTTCTTCTGAGCTTGATCAAGTGTGAATCCCCACCTATCTTTAGCTGAACCCATTGCAACAGTATTAGTGGTGAAACCTACATTCCATTTTTCCCTGAAATCAGGTTCAGCATACAGGTTGATCAGCGAGTTGAAATCCTTAACGATTCTTGTCACTTTCTCCTGAATCTGTTCAGGGGTTAACCTCAACTCCTTGATGAGGCGGTCAATCTTGTTTATGTAGAGCACAGGCCTAACCCTCTCCTCCAAGGCCTGTCTTGTCACAGTTTCTGTTTGAACCATAACCTCCTCAACAGCGTCAACAACCACAACAGCCCCGTCAATAGCCCTAAGCGAACGAGTAACCTTACCTGAGAAGTCAACATGCCCAGGGGTATCTATCAGGTTTATGACATAGGATTTACCTTCGGTTTCGTGGAATAGGCTTACGTTCGCAGCCTTAATTGTCATCTGCCTTTTCTGCTCCTCCTCCATGTAGTCTAGGGCTAGAGCTGTTCCAGCAACTGACGGCGAAAGCATGCCTGCCGCTGCCAGCAGCGAGTCAGTCATAGTTGTCTTCCCGTGGTCAACATGCGCAATGATGCCTACGTTTCTTACCTGATCCTTGTTTTGAATTATCTTCATTATGTCAGCTGTAGTTTTGAACCGAGGCACTTCATCTTCACCTATTGATCAAACATTTCATTTGGAGCTATCAGCTACATGGAACGAGGACTTTTATACATTACGGTTAGAAGTCGTCTTGGATCGAATTGAAAGTATACCTTCGATCAGTTCGATGCACACATTTTGCTTAGGCAAATAAGCTTTCCGATACCCTGTCTTCCAGTAGCCATATTCATATCAGCGTATGCTGCTTACATTCGTTGTTGCCCTAATTTCTATGAGGATAAAAGATGCCGATGCTTGGAAACTGTTCAACTGCTCCTAGCAGCTGAAGGTTTGTTCGTAACGCTTTTATGAATCCACATTGAAAACTAAGCCATACACAGTTGGTCGTAATGGGGGAAAAAAGCCATCTAATACAGCCGGAAGTGAACATAGGCACACTTGGCCATGTGGACAATGGCAAAAGCACATTGGTTCAATCTTTGACCGGTGTGTGGACAGCGAAACATTCTGAGGAGCTCCGTAGGGGAATAACTATACGTATAGGTTATGCGGATGCCTTCTTCTATAAATGCCCGAAATGTAGGGGGCCTGCAAGCTACACAACAGAGAGAAAGTGCCCCAAATGTGGCTCTGAGACAAGATTTCTAAGAGCCGTAAGCTTCGTCGACTGCCCAGGGCACCACAGCCTAATGGTTACAATGCTTTCAGGAGCAGCCGTAATGGATGGAGCAATATTTGTTCTAGCTGCTAACGCCAAGTGCCCACAGGCTCAAGATAGGGAACACATGTTAGCTGCTGAGATGGCTGAAATCAGGAGTATTGTTATTGTCCAAAACAAAATCGATGTTGTGGGTCGAGATAGAGCTGTTGAAAACCTAAATGAAATCAAGAAGTTTATTAAGGGCACGATTGCTGAAGATGCACCTATAATCCCCATGTCAGCTCAACACAGTACAAACGTAGATGTTCTAATAGAGACCATTGAGAAAACAGTCAAGACGCCTAAGAGAAACCCTAACGCCCAACCCAGAATGCATATCCTAAGGTCATTTGACGTGAACAAGCCGGGTACAGAGGTGGAGGAGCTTGTTGGAGGCGTCTTAGGAGGGTCTATAACTCAAGGCTTCTTCAGGGAAAACGATGAAATTGAAATACGTCCTGGCATAAGAGTTGAGAGGGGGGGAAAAGCCCACTACGAACCTCTAACAACAAAGGTGAAAAGCCTTCATGTCGGCACAGGCAAGATTGAAAAAGCTGGTTCAGGTGGACTTGTAGCCATAGGGACAAATTTAGATCCATCGTTAACCAAGTCTGACGGGCTTGTAGGCAGCATTGTAGGTAAGGTTAAGACACTGCCGAACACGCTTGATAGGATTACTCTAGATGTCAAGCTTTTTGAGAAGGCTGTTGGAACAGAGGATCTTACGTCTGTTGATAAGATTAAGACGAATGAACCTCTAGTTCTCAATGTGGTTACAAACGTCACCTCAGGGGTGGTTACCTCTGCAAGAGAGAACATTGTTGATGTTGAACTTAAGAAGCCAGTATGCTGTGATCCTGGGTCAAAGGTTGCTGTCAGCAGAAGGATTGGGGGAGGGTGGCGCCTGATCGGCTACGGAACAGTTAAGTAGTAAGTGGTTTTCTTGCCTCTTCAGGTTTTACTGGACTCAAACTTCCTAATGATCCCAATACAGTTTAAGGTCGACATATTTGCGGAGCTAAACCGACTTCTAGAAAAAAGGTTTGAGCCAACCATTCTGCTTCCTGTATACAATGAGCTTAAAAAAATGGTTGCGGAAGACGCAACAAAAGGTAGGCAGGCAGCTTTCTCGATGAAGCAGGTTGAGAGATGCCACCTGGTTAGGGTTGAAAAGAAGCCGTTTGAAAGCGTCGACGACCTAATTCTCAGGTACGCTAAGGATTATAGCTGCATTGTTGCAACCAACGACTCAAACCTAAGGAGAAGGTTAAGGAAGGCAAGGGTGCCAGCCATCTATCTCAGAGAGAAGACACACCTCCAGCTGGAAGGTTACACACCTTAACCATAACCCTATACTGAAGTAATTTAGGGTTATGAAAGTCAGGAATAAGAATAAGGTATTGTTAACCCATAAAATTGATTTATTCTTCTTAATTTTATGAAAACCACATAATTTCATGTTTACCTACTTTACTCATGCTTCTGAGACTCATGACTATGGTGGTGGGGAACCCCCTACCCTTCGATTTTTTGGATGGGATTGAGGCTTCTCCAATAAATTGGAGAGGGTTAGGGTGTCGGCTTCAAAAATGAAAAATAACGGCTCTAATAGTTTACTTCCAGAGGTCTTCCTCGAACCCAGTTTTCTCGTTCCAAACCTTTCTTTCCTTCTCCTCCTTTTCAGCAGCAATCAGCAGAGAGCGGTTCTTACTCTTAAGCGGTATAATGAAGTATCATCGTTTTAGGATCTAAATACTTGCATATAACGAACTGCCCCCTAGAGTCAACAGCTCTAACCTCAAGTTTTCCGCCTTTACCTTTGGCGTAAACCTCTTCTGAAAATTGCATCTGCAGTTTCACAGATAATTTCAAGTTCGGTTTTAATATAAACTTCATGCCTATCTTTGTTGGGTGACTTGATCTTCGTAGGTAGGAGCAGCGGAGGTCTCTACAAGGCCAAAAACACACCGATAATAGTGGCTAATAGTTTACTCAAACCCTCAACACCATTGTTTTATCCGTAGTTATCTGAAGCAGAGTTTTTTAAATGTCCCATTAATAGAATTATTGATGTTGAAACTCCGCCTGAAACATGGGTTTCGGTGTTGATAGTATGCCTGCGAATCTCACTGCTGAGGCTAAGGCTAAGTGGAATGAAGCAACTGCAGCTAAGAGGCCTGAGCAGAAGATTAAGGCTCTGCGGGAGTTTCTGTCCTTAGCTCCTAAGCATAAGGGTACTGAGAGGCTTAGAGCGCAGGTTAAGAGGAAGCTTGCTGAGCTTCGTCAGGAGGTGGAGCTTAGCAAGCGTAAAAGAGGCGGATCTGGCCCACGTATGTTCATACCTAAGGAGGGCGCTGGACAAATAGTTGTTTTAGGCTTGACCAATGTTGGTCGGAGTAGCCTTCTGACCGCGGTTACAAACGCGAAACCCGAGGTGACGCCTCATGAGTATACAACGACGACGCCTATTCCAGGTATGCTTGGCTTCGAGGATATACAGTTCCAGTTGGTTGAGGCCCCTGCGTTGAGGAAAGGTTCCTCCGAAGGTTCGGGTGAAGGTCTTCTGGTTCTGGGGTTGGCTAGGAATGCTGATGGCTTAATTCTGATGGCTGACCTCTCAAACGATCCATGTGACCAGTTTACTTTGATTGTTGATGAATTGGAGAAGGCTGGGGTTACTGTTTGGAAGCCTTCAGGAAGCGTTGAGGTTTTGAGAGGTAAATCTAGCCTAGGTGTTCAGGTCATCATACTTGGTGAGCTTGTAGGCTGCGATGTTGAAGATGTTAGAAAGATGCTTGAGGGTTACGGCGCCAGAAACACTTTGATTCGTGTTTACGGTAAAGTTAGCATTGAAGATGTGGAAGATGCGTTTCTTGAGGCAAGTATGCTTCATAGGCCTTCGGTTGTTGTTGCGAACAAGCTAGATGTTGAGAGTTCCAAAGAAGAGCTTGATGAATTGATGAAAATAATTGACGGAAGGCTTCCAGTTCTACCCGCATCTTGCAAGCTTAAGGAAGGCTTAACTGAACTTGGTTCAACCCTGTTCAGAACGCTTGGCATTATCAGAGTTTACACAAAGGAGCCATCTCAAGCTTCAGCGTCCTCTCAGCCCATAGTTATGGGTAAAGGCTCTAAGGTTGGCGATGTAGCTAGACAGATTCACAGAGAGCTTTACCGTAACTTCAAGTATGCACGTATCTGGGGGTCAAGCAAGTTTCCTGGAGAAAAGGTTGGGGTCAACCATGTTCTCCAAGACCGTGACGTGGTTGAAATACATACCAAATAAAACTATGAAACCTACACAATACGCCCATCTCCCTTTTCTAACCATACTCTCTAAGCCGATGAGTTACTCAAGGCCACGTCACAGGCTCATGCACCTAACTCATCTTAGAAATATTGCTAAGAAACCTTGAAAATTATATATCTTTAAAAGGCTAGAGAACTTTCAGAACTCCATATTATTGAGGTGCTCCAAATGAAGGAAAGAATACCGGAGAAATGGGACCTCGAAGCAGATGTCGTAGTGGTTGGATACGGGGGAGCAGGTGCCGTTACTGCCATAGCAGCCCATGACCTAGGAGCAAAAGTGTTGATTCTAGAGAAAATGCGGGAAGGTGAGGAAGGGGAAAATACCAGAGTATCCGCTAGTCTATGGTTATCCCCTTCAGAAGTACCAGCGTTTCTTGAATACTTACGTGCACTGGATCCCTTTGAAATGCTCCCCGAGCGTACAAGAGAAGTATTTGCTGAGGAACTGGTTAAGAATAGGGAATGGATGGAGGGGCTCGGTGCAGAAATAAAAGAATCAGGGAAGAGATTGGAATATCCAGAGGCTCCAGGAGCCCACTCCATAAAGGCTTACGTTCATAAATATCTAGGTGCGGAATCACTTTGGCGTTTACTCAAAGAGAATGTGGAGCATAGAGGAATCACCATAATATATGAGGCTCCGGCTAAAAAACTGATTCAGAATGATGAGACAAGGGAGATCATAGGCGTTCTGGCAGATAATGCGGAAAGAACTCTACACATTAAAGCCAGAAAGGCTGTGGTTTTGGCCTGCGGAGGTTACGAATTTAATGAAGAGATGAAGAAGAATTATTCACCAGCATACCCCATCTACTTCTTCGGCACTCCTGCGAATAATGGGGATGGTGTTCTGATGGCTCAGGAGGTGGGAGCCAAACTATGGCATATGAACAACGTCATGGGCTGCATGTGGCCAGCCATTTTACCCCCGGATTGGAAGATTCCTATAGCCCTGAGATTTGGTATTCGCCACAGAATTCCGTATTGGGGCTTCATATTTGCGGACAAATATGGGAGGAGATTCATGAATGAAGGAAAAGATTCACGGCATGGTTGGGGTTGGCGTGAAATTCTCTTTTATGATGGCGACAAACAGGAGAATCCTCGAATACCCTTTTACATACTCTTTGATGAGGATTCCAGAAAGAAGTTTAGCCCCATCTCCCTAGGTATTGAAGGCTACAAACTTACTTGGGCCGGTTGCTTCAGCAGATATGAGTGGAGCAGAGACAACAGCAAAGAAATCGAAAATGGATGGATAATCCAAGCGGATACAATCGAGAAATTGGCAAAAGAGATCAGGGAACGTTGTCGCACCAATGAAGGGAAAATGGATCCAGCGTTGCTGGAGAAGACCGTTGCCAAATTCAATGAATACTGCGAAGTAGGCGAGGACCCTGACTTCAATAGACGTAAGGAAACACTTACACCGATAAAAACTCCGCCCTTCTACGCAATAGAAGTATATCCAGGGTCAGTGAATACGCAGGGAGGCCCTAAACGCAATGAAAGATGTCAAATACTGGAAGTCAATGATCGACCTATCCCAAGGCTGTACAGTGTAGGTGAACTGGGCTCATTCTGGGTCTACCTGTACAATGGTGGTGGAAACCTAGGAGAATGCCTTGCCACCGGCCGCATTGCAGGCAGAAACGCGGTAGCTGAAGAAGCTTGGAGCTGAAAACCTCCAACTGTGAAGTTCTATTTGCCACCTCTTCTTCTGCAGAGGTATCAAAAACTCTGCAAACATAGTGAAAGAGCCTTATGTCGGGTCTTTCACGCTTCAATCTTTTGAACATGGTCTTGCGTATCGTCTAGTGACAAAAGGGCATAGCAGACTAGGTAGCGAAGGATTTTCAACAGTGCATATGTCTTCACCGACACTTTGAAAAGTCTTCTCCGCCAAGAAACTCTCTTCAGTGTAACCGCCTAAACAGTTCAAATTCGTCTCTAGAGTGGCGGGCCCGCCGGGAATTGAACCCGGGACCCTTCCCCAGGAGAGTTTTTCTCATCCTCCTTCCGGGTGGCTTCCTAGGTTAGTTAAAAGCCCGGTACTCTACCTCTACAGGACCTGAAGCCTCTGCTTACTCGGTCTGACTAAGCTACGGGCCCGTCAATAGGAGGGAAAGTGAAATAGGTAATAAAGTTTTGCAGCTGTAAGCTCCTATTTTCCCCTATGGTCTTGATACAGCTAGGTACAGCCATAACATAAGTGAAGATTTTCACCCGTTAAAACACTTGCTTCATAATACACAGCTACACTTCATCTTTAAATCTAACTTAAACTCTTTAGCCATTTCTCTTGTTTCCTTGCATATCGCCTTTTCTTTTGCCTGTAACCTATCAAACATGAATCCGTAGACTCCACGGCGCAGCTCATCACTCATTTTTAATCCCCATCCTGTTTTGACATCAAAATATTTAGTCCAACTCATGTCGCAGCCAAGTTTTTTTCCATACATTATTGTTCTAGGCAGTCCTCTTAGAGTTCCTATCGTTACACGTTTAACCTGCGGTATACCATTGATCATGTCTACCAGTTCTCCATAATGCTGCCTCCAGCCTTCTATTGGAACCACTGGGTCTATGCGAACCCGAACCTGTATTCCTGCTTCAACCGCCTTTTTCAGCGCCTTAATTCTCTCCAGCGGGCTAGGTGTTTTCAGCTCCCATTTCTCAGCTACAGGTAAAGCGTTTAGGCTGCATGAATAGATTGTTTGTTTACGTTTACTGGCATCCTGCGCTAGCCTGCCTGCGTCAGCTGTTTTCGTCAAAAGCAGAACCTTATGTGTCCTCTGTGTTTCAAATAGATTCATAATTGCAATCATGTTCGGGTGGTTTGGATAGCTGTCTGAAAGCTCGCCAGTATTAAATAATGACGGTTGCGTGATTTCTTGTAGAGCCTTATGTATATGCTTTAGAACGTCTCGCAGGCTGTAGTCTCTGAAATGCTTCCTGCCCCACCCGGTTCCAAGCAGGTAACACCATGCGCAGCTGTAGTTGCAGCCGAAGGCCCAACGCAGCTCATAGAAGTGTGGACATAAAATTGTCGGTGGGGTTTTAGCAAACCAAACAACGGTTTGGCTGTAGGTTCTTCCGCTCAATTTTTGTTCTTCCTCCTTTAATGTCTTTCAGGTTTTGTTTATGGAGTTTACTTTCAATGTGTTTACACCAACGGGATTCTTGGATGTATAATCCGCATATCTTACATATTTTTCCCTTATTCCTCCAGTTCTGACGGGTCAGGTTAGGTTTCTGGCAGATTTTTCATTACGTTGGTTTGCACAGTAGACTTCTAAAAGCTTGCTGTAGAGGGGGCGTCCTTCAAGGTTCAAATACGCCTCAAGGACTATACGAGTTTATGAAACTTCTCAGTCACAATTTTTTCTTCCCTGATTACCCGATCTATATTGCTGAAGTCTGATAATAACGTTTAGAATAAAGAGCGCTTTACTATAATCCTCAAAATTTGGATAAAGAAGAAAGAAAGAAATTGAGGGGCTTACGGTTTGCTTCGCTATTCTTTTTTCGGGGTTATGTACCTTTTCTCCGGGTCAAGCGCTCTAAGCAGTGTTAGCTCACGTTCTGTAGGCGGCTCGGTGGTAGGTACCTTATCAGGTATAAGTAGTTCAAAGCCAGTGTTCTCCTGAACTTGCTCAGGTGTAACGCCTGAGTGAACAGCTTCAAGCTTAAGTCTGCCTGTTTTTTCATCTGGACTCATTATGCATAGGTGTGTTATGACCTTGTATAGGCTGCCGAATATTAGACCTGATTTTCTCCTCGAGTCGCCGCCTGTGATGTAGGATGGGCTGGTGATGTAGTCAACCTTAGGGATAAAAGACCTTTTCATATGGTGTAGTGAAAGTATTATTTTGTTGCATGTTGAAATTATGTCGTTTGCTCCACCTGGGCCAGGCAGCCTAACCACTGGCTTCTCGTAGGGTCCAATTACCGTCGTGTTCAAATTACCGTACATGTCTATCTGAGCTCCACCGAGAAAGCCGTAGTCAACGTATCCTCTCTGCTGCAGTGAAAATATGTCGAATTGCGTTGGAATCATAATCGCCTTACGCGCTGTTCTCACTTCGTTCGTTGAGTAGGGAAGCCGGTCCGACATAAGTTCCGGTGCAACAGCCCCGCCTTCAAATATGATTGTGAGGTGGGGTGCACGGGTTTTCTGCGCCAGTATGCTTGAAACCAGCGGTAGACCTGCTCCTGCGAAAATTGTTTTGTTGTCCTCTAAAACTCTTGAACTCATTACAGCTACAAGTTCAGCTGTGTTATATTCCATTTTCTTTTTCACTCCCCTAGAATCTCCCTCACTGTTCTCTGCCTGTCTAAAAGTCTGCTGAGTGGGAACGTGCTTAAAAATTCTTCGTGGCTGGCTGTTCCATGAATATACTTCTGAATGTACTCCTTAGCCCCTTCAAGCCCCTTGTCGATGCCGTACTGAGCATACTCAGCTATATGTTTAAGGTCTGCTTCGTAAAGTCCGTAGCACTCTCCAGGATATGACCCGAATGGAACTTCAACCACAGCGTCTACACAGAAGAACGGTACAGCTGTCTTATCAGGTTCCCTTCGAATCTTGTTGTTGCTCACAATTTTCTCAGCCGTAACTATAACTTTACTTGAAGCCCTCGCTATGTCTTCGTCACAGAAGCGGTATCCCTCTATCTGAGCGTTACCGTACTCGTCTGCAGCGTGGACATGTATTACCCCCACGTCTGGGAATAGAGCTGGAACCAAGGCTATCTTTTGCCCTGTGAATGGGCAGGTAATTTCCTTTGCAGAAGTATGCTTTATCATGTCTGAGCCGAGCAGCGAAAGCGTAGGCAGGAAGGGCACCCCCATGGCTCCAGCTTTGAACCTTAAAGCCATAGTATAATGACTCCATTCCTCGTAGGCAGCTAAACGATTCTGTACGAGGTGACGCATAACCTTTGATACACCGTAAACCACAGCGACACTGAGCCAACTTGTTATTATGCCTTTGGCGCATCCAGACGCCAGCATCAGCTCCCCGTCGAAGCTTGTTAGAGCTTTGGAAACTGTTAGGTTACTTTTCTTCTGCCTTATGATCTCATGGAGTGCTGCTATAGGCGACCTAGAATACATGCAGCCTCCTATGGCTATGAGATCCCCATCATTGATGAGTTTAACAGCATCCTTAAGGCTCATCAACTTAGATTTCATACCTTTATCTTTCTTCTCCACTATTTTTCTAGCCTCTACGAAATCAACCACTTCAGACACCTCATCAAAACTTGCTTTAATAGTTGTTCAACCAGCAATATTAAATCTTTCCTCAAAGAAACTCTATGAAACCTAAACCTATATAGAGGAAATATGTGAACCTAAGGTAGTAGAAATATTATGAGCTGAATTCGTTTCGGAAGTGGAAGACTTGCCTAAGTTTCGATTTAGCGATAAGAGAAGTGGAAAAATAGTTTACGTATGCTATTGTTTTCTAAACCAGAACGCAAAGTTTCCTGGAATAAGCAAATGGCCTGGTGCTGTGAACGAAATTGTTCAACCGATCATGGATTCAGGTGTTGGTTTAGAGCAGCTTCCATGCTTGGAACGCCTTGGCTGGGGAGGAGTTTCAAGATCCTACGCAGTAAACTGGTCTGGAGATGCTGAGGAGAAATGGGTTAGAAGCTACTGGCAGCTTTGCAAAAGTGAAGCTGAGAAAGCTGTTGACTTAATGGAGGACTATATTAGAAGCGGCTACGAAGTGCTGGGAGTATTAGCCATGGACGGCAGCCCAACATGCGGTTTCAACATAACCCACAAGTTCCCAGATTTCTTAACAGAACGGAAGAAGCAGGGCTCCAAGCTTGATGAGATCAAGCTGGAAGAATATGGGAAGGCTACGCCAAGCAAACGTCAGGCAGGTTCAGGCGTATTCATGGGTTATGTTGTGGAGGAAATAAAAAGAAGGGGTTTAAGAATCCCCATCATAGGCTTCGATTCATGGGGTAACCTTCAGGAACAGAAGCTGAAGATACTTGAGAAGCTGAAGATCTGCCGGTAGCCTATCCAGCGAGCTTCCATTGAATTATAATAGTAGGAAGAAAACCGCATCTAATTGTGTTACAGAACTAAAAAAAGGGATATTGGGGCAGTTACTTTATTTCATGTAGCCCGCTTCTTTATAGTACTTCTCTGCACCTGGATGTAACATTCCCTCTAGTCCTTTCCAACTGTTAGCAGGGTCCATTTTGAAGATTTTCACAGCTGTTTCTACAGTTTTTCTGTTTTTCTCCTCAAGAAGGGTCTTAGTGATAGAGTAAACCATGTCATTTGATAAATCCGCCCTGACTACAATACAGGTATTTTCGGCGAAGGAGGGTACATCTTTATCTGTGCCTGGGTAAGCCCCAGCTTTTATTGTGGCTGCTGAGAAGCCAAAGCCACCCATTTTTTGTATGGCTGAGTCTTCCACTGGAAGCAACTTGAATTTGCCTGTTTGCATTACCTCAGTAATCCATCCTGTAGGAACTCCAAGAGTGCCTGCATAAATGTCGGCCAATCCATCCTTCATTAGCATTGATGTCTGATCTGCTGGAGCCTGATTTAAACTTCCTCCCCATGTCTTCAGATCGCTATAGGCAAGACCATATACACTTTTCAGAAGTATCTGGAGGTTTAATTCATTACTTCCCGGCTGATATGTTGCCCATCTTAGTTTCATCTTCTTTTCAATAATTTCTCCGAAGGTTTTTACGTCTATATCCTTTCGAATAACAATAGTCATTGGCGATACTATCTCAAATTTCAATATTCCTCTTACGTTGGAGGTAGCTTTATCCAGTATTTTGACGTCTGCCAACTTTCCTCCTGCGATACCAGCCTTTAGAAAGCCGACGTAGGTGAAGCCAAGCTGAGCCGTATTATCTTCTAACCTTATCAAGTTTTCTCCAGGGTTGCCAGGTATAGATGTAACTTTTGCTCCAGGAACATTGTTAGTTATGATTTCGGCCATTGATGCTCCTCCTACTGCCCAAGTTCCTCCTGTTACTCCTGAACTGAAAGTTAATTCTTTTGGCTTTGCGGGTGGAGCTGGCATCAATACATAGTAAGCTGCACCTGCTATGACGGCTATCACTATGATGGCAATCACAATGGACGCTTGCACTTTAGTTATAGCTTTACTTGACATTTTCCATCACGCACTATAGAGTTCATAATTGAATATATAAGATTAATGTTTACTGCTGCAGGTTGAGTTATCTGTCTTGCAAAAAGAATAAAGCTAGACTACATATGAAAGCACACGCTGTACTGCCTCTGGATTAAAAAAACTTAAATGGAGTAAAGTTGAGAGTATTACGGGTTATTATATGAGTTATTATATCCCTAGTTTGATACCTGAAGAAGATAGAAAGCTGTTGCAAAAATATCAATCAGGTAAAGTTAGAAGGGTGGGTTTTGGGAGTAGGCTTGCTGTAATAGTTGTTGACGTAAATAGGGCTTTTGTCGAGGATAGGTTTCCATCAGGATACGCCAAGACGGCGATTCCAGCGGTTAGGGCTATAAAGAGGCTTCTAGATGTTGCAAGAGAGTGTAAATTCCCGGTAATATATGTAACTGGGATGAGAAGTGAGGAGAAGGACAGACCTGCAATAAGGGGGAGGTGGATAGATAAAAGTTCGCCTTTACCGGAGGAGCTTCTACAGGAGGCTGATGAGGTCTACCCTGAAATAACTCCCCAGAAAGGCGATGCAGTAATAAGGAAGGCGAAGCCCAGTGCGTTCTTTGGAACGCAGCTGGTAAGCATATTGAACTTCTTCGGCGTCGACACTATTATTGTAACAGGGTTGGTCACCTCGGGTTGTGTCAGAGCTACTGTTGTTGATGGCTTCTCTTACAACTATAAAGTGATAGTTCCTCAAGAATGTGTAGGTGATAGAATCAATATTTCTCATGAAGTAGCATTATTCGATATTGATGTGAAGTACTGCGATGTCATGAAGCTTGATGAAGTCATTAAAGCCTTAAAGAGCATCAAAAAAACTTAAAAAGGAACCTTCCCATACAGGAAGCTTTGATCCTGTAAAAGGCATCCCTATGGTATCTGGATAGAGCAGCCTGCCTGCGAAATACATAGCAGGGAAGAAGCTTGGCACGAAAATTAAACAGAAAGACCGGCAAAATATTAGCAGCCATATGTATCTTAGTTACTATAGTCCACATTTATGTGATCTACATCGGAACCTTTGAGATAATATTTCAAAGATCTCTTCACCTAGCTCTCATTATAACCCTAGCGTTCATTTTTTTCCCAGCTACAAAAAAATCCCCAAAAGACAGGCCTACACCATTTGATTTATTATGTGCATCTTTGTCCTTCGTATCATTCGGCTATATTGCTTTACATAGTGAACAGCTTGCATTGCACACAACACTTACTCGTTCATTAGCCTTGGATCAAATTGTTATGGGGACAATCGCCATACTTATAATATTTGAGGCCAGTAGACGTATCATAGGCTGGCCACTTTCCGCAATTGCAGCTGTATTCATCGCCTACATGTATGCAGGTCCCTATTTACCGGAGCTATTATCTCATCGAGGCTACTCTTGGCCGCAAATAATAGATACGCTTTATTTGGGGCGCGAGGGCATATTTGGTGTACCTGTACATGTATCGTTCACATATCTTTTTCCTCTTATAGTATTCAGCAACTTTTTTGCAGCTGCAGGAGGTGTTAGGCTTTTCAGTAACTTGGCAAAGGCAATAACAGGGAGAATGACGGCAGGTCCTGCTAAAGCAATGCTCATCGCTAACTACTTTTTGGGGATGGTAACTGGCAATGCAATTGCTAATGTATACCTAACCGCTGGTTTGGCTAAGGACGATATGAAAAAACAAGGTTACACACCAAATGAGACCGGTGCGTTAATAGCGTCAGCTGCAGTAGGAGCTCAAATAAGTCCGCCAATATTAGGGGCCGTTGCTTTTCTGATAGTTGAGTTCCTCGGAGTATCATACTTGGAAGTATGCATTATGTCTATAATCCCAGCTTTCTTTTTTTACCTTAGCCTGTTTTTGATCATAGACCTGAAAGCACGTAAACTTGGTGTAAAAGTTCTAGAGCAGGGAGGCGAAAAACCAACATGGAGCAGTATACTAAAGGATATACATCTTTTTCTGCCGGTGATAGTATTTGTGTGGTTGTTGGTTGAGGGGTACTCTATCCCTAGAATAGCGATCTATTCCACATTATCGGCTTTAATAGTTAGCTACCTGAGAAGGCATACTTGGATGAACGTTAGGAGTATACTGAAAGCTCTGGAGGATAGTGCAAGGAACATTATACTAATAGCGACAGCTCTTGCTGCTTCAGGAATTATTTTAGGAGGTATAAGCCTGTCAGGTCTTGCCTACAAATTTACCCACATCGCAATAGTAGTTTCTGGAGGCATGGTATTGCCGCTTCTCATCCTAACCGCTACAGCAGCAATAGTACTAGGATTTCCCCTGCCTCCTTCAGCTGCATACGTTATGAGCATAGCTCTACTTGTACCAGCTATGTACATATTGGGCGTTGAGGAGTATGCCGCCCATATGTTTCTTTTTTACTTCTGTGTTTTTGCAGTTATCACGCCACCCGAAGCAAACGTGGCATATGCTGCAGCTCAAATAGTAGGAGGCGACCTCTTCAAAACCGGTTTTGAAGCCATGAAATTTAGTCTGGTAGGCTTCATAGTTCCATTCATGTTCGTTTACAGCCCAGCTCTACTGATGAAGGGTGAACCAACATGGATTGCTTGGTCATTTATCACAGCCTTTATCGGGGTATGTGCTTTTTCAATGGCTATTGTAGGCCAGGCACTTAGATCTCTCAACATGGTTGAGAGAGCACTAATGATTGTGTGTGCAATGTTGCTAATTTTCCCTGAAGTTATAACAGACTTCATAGGCTTTGGGTTGTTTGGAGCTATACTGTTTCTCCAAAGTCCATGGCTTAGGTCGATAAAACCCATTAAATAATTTCTCAATAATAGACCAAGTGGGCCAAGTTTGCTGTATGTTCCTATTCTATCTGTAAGTTTTAGGCCTACTTTACAGATATGAGTTGCCCTATGCAGGTTTTATCCTTAAAAAAAGAAGTTAAGGGCCTTTAGCGGTTCAATCAAAACTGTTTAATCCATTTTTCCAAGTCTTTCTTTTCAAGGTAATCTTTGAGGTTCACCTTTTTCCATTGGCTTTTAGTGAAGTATGGAACTCCAGGGATCTTCTCCTTAACCTTATACTTCCAAGGTACTGTTGCGTCGATTATAAGCTTCGATTTAACCACTTCTTCCCTAATACCCGCGATCGGTATGTTGGCGTGAGTTCTTGCTTCAGGTAGGATAAACATCTGTTCTTTGGGGTTGCATCTTGTGCAGATTGCCCAGTCAACCTCGTTTAGATCATAGATGTTAACGTCTTCATCAACAAGCACAACCATGTCGAGGTAGGGTGCCCATTGGAAAGCTGCGAGGCCTACATTTTTCTGAAGACCTTCCTGCAGCTTATCTGTCTTTCGAACCTTAACTATTGCGTGATGCCAGTGTAAAGATCCTGGTGTTAGGTATACGTCTACAACGAAGTCTGCTGCGTGGTCCTTAAGAACCTTGTAGAGCATAGCGTCGTTCGCCAGTCTCCATGGGTAATTATCTTTCAAGCCTGCAATTATGACATAGTTTATGGGGTTGTTCCTGAAAGTAACAGCCTTAACAGTCATGTACGGTCTTTTGATAGGGTTGCTTAGGTACCTTGCGTACTCAGGCCAAGGGCCCTCACTAACCTCCTCGTATGGAGGAAGAATTTCACCTTCAATCACTATTTCTGATGTGGCAGGAACCTCTAGGTCAACGGTTTCACATTTCACCAAGTCAATGGGGCTACCGCGAAATGCTCCAGCTAACCCATACTCATCATACCCGTAAGGAACCTTTGTGATTGCGCCTAGATATGTTGCGGGATCAAGCCCCACTACTATTGCTACTGGAAACGGCTGGTTCCTTTCTTTAACTCTGTAGTAATGCGACCCAATATGCGATTCCCTTCTTATGTTCACCGTCAACTTATTCGACCCAGCAACCATGGTTCTATACATCCCAACATTTCTAACTCCAGTATCTGGATCCTTACTCACAACAATCGGCTGGAAATAGTAGTTCTTCTGGTGAACCTCAGCTAGAATTCCTGGGAGAAGCTTTAGGACATCAATTTTCTCCTTAACAATATTCTCCTTACATGGGCCATCTTTAACTATTCTAGGTTCAATAGGCGCCTCAATTATTTTAAGCAGCTTTTCCTTAAACTTTAACGGTTCCTCTGGCAACCCGCAAAGTTTTAGAGCTCTACTTCTTTCAGCCATCAGATTTGCGCACACTGATACTCCTGGATACCCCTTTATTTTCTCAAACAGTAGTGCCGGAGCATATGATGACTCAAAGGCAGCCACCACTCCAGCCAACTCATACTGCATATCAACCTCTTTCTTGATACGTACCAGTTCGCCCATTTCTTCTGCAAACCTTATTGCAGACCTTAAATCCCTTATCTCTTCAACATTCAAGTCTCTCACCAACAGCTAAACCTTAACTACTAATCTATAAATTAGGTGGAAGGCAACTGGTTTATAAGACTAATTAGGTGCCTTGCTTTCCTCAAAAAATTTTTAGTAGTTCAGTTACTTGGCTTTAGCTCGTCTGGCTTCAATAATCTGCTTGGCAACAACTCTTAATATGGCTGATTTCGTTTTTCCCTTCTTGTTTACTATGACGTATCCTGTTTTTTCCCACCAGCAGCTTGGTCGAGAAGCATCCTGTTTAGCCTCTGGCTCAAGCCCAAGTTTCCCAGCTGCTTCAGCTATCTCCGTGATTTTAGGTGAGTCAACTGCCTGAGCTTTAGGCATCCTCCTGCCGTCGCTTCTTGTCTTGGATAGATCTATGTTCGCCGGCCAGATAACAGCCTTCCCAGCTTGCTTCAAGACATTTCAACATATCTAGCTTGATTTGGCTCTTTCAAACAGTAATGCGTTTACAACGCCGTCTTGACCTGGCCTAGAGGTTACTTTAGCTTGTCCAAGCGGTGTGTCTATGATTGCGTTCCTAGTTATTACTCCTCTTCTCTGGTAGTCCATGTTGGTAGGGTTCTTTATAACCTTAAGAATCTGAACTTTACTTGATTTTCCTGAGGTTGGGTCGGTTACGTTTGCTTCCTTGCAGACCAGAAGCTTCGGCTTGCAGCCTCCTCCCCTAGCCCTTCTTGCAAAAATCTTTTTTTCCCCTATGACTGTTTCTGTTGGAGGGCTTCCTGCTTCGAATGCCCTCTTGCCTCTGTAGGCTATTTTTCTTCCGCCTGAGGGTTTTCTCTTGGTCAAGTCTCCACTTCCCTTAGTCATCCTTCTAGGCACCTGGTTTAAAGCTAGGTGAATCGAAACTCTTCACAATATAAGTGCTATTTAAACGCATCTCTTATATGCGTCTTAAACCATGAAAATGATGGATCAATACGTTGGGGACGCAAACCTTTACCCCATTTGTCTTTTAATCCAATTATTGTTAGGAATATTTTGTGGTGTTTGTGGTGATGTAGGTTGGGTGTCTTCTTCAGAAATCTTCAATCTCAGAAGAGTTCAGTGGAAACCTATCTCAAAGATTGCCGGACATCAATGTTTTTTCTATTCACCATAAGAGGAATGGTGAACATATAGTTTTCCAATTTACAACCACATCTCAAAAAAGATTGAGATTAGCTTAAAGGTTTATGTTGATGATTCAGATGATGGGAGATACTTCTTCATAGAGGATACTAATCAAACTAAGATGTATCAAGAAGAGGGATTAACAAATAATCAGGCTGAGTATAAGGCTATAATCATGGTATTGCAAGACATAGAAGAGGATAATCTAGTTATCTATTCTGACAGCCAACTTGTAGTCAACCAACTCAACCACAAATGGAACATTAATGAGGATCATCTCAGAGAGCTAGCAACTAAAGTATAGGATTTGACTGGCTGGCTGTTTAGCTTCTCATACATTCTTCTCAGGGTCCACCTTACAGCGTTCTTAAGGTATGTAAGCCTCTCCTCGTCTCCGTAGTTCTTTATCACTATTGCCTTCAGTAAGTCAGCTTCCTGCTCAAGCTTGTAGGATAGAACCTTGTCTGGCGGTGTGCTTCCAGCCTTCACACCTTCCATGTCTTTGGCCTGCATTGGTTCAAGAACCTTACTTAATAGGAATACCTTCAAAGGAGAAGAGTTTATATTGAACTTCAGGTTTGAGGCTGGAACAACCTTAAGCTCAATGCTGCTTATTTGTAGATCTGCTAGGTGAACTCCATCAACAGTCTTTATGGGCACAACCTGCTCAGAAGCTGCTTCTGGCACAGTTGGTTGAGGAGCCACAGCAACCTCTTTTGGCGAAGTTGGTGGAGGGATCACAGTAGCATATTTTGGCTGCTTTGGTTTGGCTTCAATCTGTTCCAATATTTCTCTAATTGACAGTGTATCCACAGCAACCTCTTTTAGCACTGTTGATTGAGAGATTGGTGTAGTAGGTTTGAGGGATTCAGCCTCAGCAGCCCTCTCGAAGCTTCTCTCAACAAGGAGTGAGTTAACAACCTCAAGCAGAGACCTAAGCCTTGAGACCTCTTCACTGAGCTCAGCTATACGTTTCTCAGTGTAGGCTTTAATCTCAGCCACCTTCCCAAGCTCAGCCATACGTTTCTCAAGGTAGGCCTCAGCCTCAGCAATCTTCTTAACAGCAGATTCATCGTTACCCATAAGCATCACCATGAAGATTGGGAAGATGGATTCCCACTGCCTCCACAGATTATTAGTTGATTCCTGTTAATAAATGGTGATTTTTAAAGAGTTTGGTAACTGGTCTGTTATGGAAGATGCGGGATTTGAGGATAAAGCTATTCCACCTAAGGAATACACAAAAAGGCAGGTTAAAAAGGTATTCAGATAAACAAAGCAGGTAAGATTCTAGGTTAAGAGAACCAGCATCTTAAGTGAATCAATGAAAGCTAACACCAAGAAGACTATTTTCCTAATCATGTACTTCACCTACTTCTTAAAACCAAACCATCTCTTACCTTCAATTATCCAGTCATAGGAAAACAAGCATTACATGAATTTCAAAGGTTTGTTGAAGCAATATTCCATGAAAACAATGGATAATACAGTGAGGACGCTCAATCTCCGAGTTCTATCACCACCTTTTCATATAACAAACATGCTAGGGCTGCTCCTATTATGCCCATTATAACGTCCTTAACAGAATCCATGTAGAAGTTAAAGTAATATTCATTTCCTGCACCCGCCACAGCTAGGTTTTCGCCGTACTCCCACCAAGCCGCGGCAATGAAGGCTATAACCAACATGAAAAACCACATCTGCCTGCGACTCCAACCAAAGACAGACTCTATCGCATAAGGAGCAATTAGGTATGCCAATAACATTACTGACAGCATATGAGTCCACCAGTCAACCTGACCAGGCGCATTAAGCTCAGGGTTCCAATACCAGTTGTAATGTGTTGCAGTAGCATCGATCGATAGTACAAAGAAAGCAAGTGGCACAACAGTCGCTATCCAGAGTTTGTTAATATAAACAATCTTTAAGCCATGTGTCCACCCAAACCGCTGCAAAATACTGACTATAACAGTAATAACAATCAGAACAAGAGCGTACAGGGTTTTGCTTGAAGGCCCATGCTCCCGTGTAAACAATGCTCTTAATGGATCTTGAGATACATACCTAAGATACATACCGAGATAGTCAGGCATGTTTTGCGGTGGAAAGCTTGACAGCCATAAATACCCGAAGTAGCCTGTTAGAACGAAGCAGACAACTATGGAAGACAATCGAACAACAAATCTTCTCTCAAGCTTCACACTTTCACCTTCTGCTAAAATTATGCAGTGTGAATGATCCAACTTTCCTGTTACGGGGTTCTACGTTTAGGTCGCTGGCTGGTTCTCAGCTTGTTTAAAGCTTCGGTTACAGCTTTTGATCCAAAGTAGAAAATGATGACAATTTCAACTACGTAAGTAAAATGTTGGATGACGGTCGTGGCTAGAGGCTGCTCAGGAAGAGTTCCCCTAGAAAATGTGAGAAATGATATCAGAACAAAGTAAACAACTACAATGGATGACGCTATAGCTGTTCTCATCTCACCCCCTTCAAAACCAAACGTCTGAGAAGCATAATTAGCGAGGATCAACATGCCTACAAACGTGATGACACCAACACTGGCAATCGACCACGTAAGCTGATTAAGACGCTGAGCAAGAAACAGCATAATAATGTCACATGCTACAATAACAAAGGCACCACAACTCAATATACCCCATTGTCTTCCAGTAACAGTTCTAACAGCCATAACTCACACCATAAGACGAAGATTTGTCCAATTTGAAAGAAGTGCCGGAGCTATATTAACCCACCTAGGATACGCGATAAACAACCAATTTTTTAGTATAAATTGTAGCAAACACGAAACACACGAAAAATCAAAGCATGGAATAGATTATACGCCTTTCCCGATTTCTTTTGGTCTCCCATATTTTCTTATTATCAATAATGCCATCAAGGAAGCCATAAACATAAGAAGTGGTAATGATAGGGTTGGAAATTCTGGGACAACATTGATGCTGAAATCTTTATACCATCCACTAGCATCATGTTGCCAACTGTTATCTTTATAGTATGCAACCTCTGCCCTTAGTTTCCAAGTTCCTATAGTGGATGGAGTATTCAGAGTCAGAGTGTAACTCTTTGAAGATGACCCTGAAGATTCCTCTTCAGTGGATGCAACATAGGATTGTGTGCCATAATCCCATATTCCTATCCTAATAGTTGTAGTTGTGCTGAAGGAATATTGAACAGTGACTCCTACCACAATAGTTTGAGTGATGTTAGCTTGAGGTGGAAAGTTTACATCAATTACTTTAGCACTATAGGCGACAGGAGCAGCCTCAACATAAAGAGTATGCAGCACATCTGTGATGAGGTTTACAGCAAGATTAATTGATTCTCCACCCCTATCCTTGAATGTTGGGTTACTCCAATCATAGTTGTGATCCATCCAAGTGCAGTTTAATCCTCTGCCTTTAAAGTCAAATGTAGTGTCTTTTGCAAGTGAGGCAGCTGCATTGTAGGCTGTTATGGTATCAAGTTTGCCATCAAAGAACAGGTATGAGACAAACTCTGAATTATAGCTTGAGGTTCTCTTGTATACATATTCCTCATAGTCATCATGATGTTTCTCAGCTCCCCATTCAGTGTATGCCCCCATCACATGACCAAACACAGCCACATCTGCAATATAGTGACTCATAATCCCTGCACATTTAGTTGCATTCTCAAAATCACCAGACTTCAGATAGCCTAGTGCATTGTTATACTCTTCAAGAGCTCTCTGGGCAGCTGCATCATCCACCATATTTTTAGCAGAGTTGTAATAGATATGATGCCTGAAAGTATCTCTTATCACAACATCTGGTATCTCTGTCCCATACAAGTAAACTTGAAGATTACCTGTAATGAACTGTTTCTCAGATTCAGGCAACCAATCCAAAGCATGCTGAGCAACCCAATCATGTGTCCCATAACCTCCACCTGTAGCCCCATTCTTCCAAGCTGAGACATCAGGCATAAAGCCAGCAGAAAATGTGAAGGACACTAGAATGTAGACAACAATGAAATTCTTGAAATGCCTCAAGAACCCAACCAACTAATTAATGAAGCTTAGGTTAAACCTATATAATTTGTTGAATGGAAGGACTCAATGAGAATTTATGTCGATGGCACACGCGTATTACATAATGTTCAGAGTATATCTTTCTCATTGCGTTAGGTATTATTGTTAGGCTTATATTAAGAGAAAATGGAGATAGAACGAGACGTATTTGAACAACATTAAAGCATCCTTCAGCTCTTGGTTGCTATAAACCTCTAGAAGTCATTTAATTCATTTTATTCATTACGGTTTAGGATTTTAAGAAGCTGGAACTCGCAAATTACATCACCAATTGCATACTCGTAAAAAAGAGTATCTTTTGAACCACCTTTCTGAACAAACTCATTGTATGCGTTAAAGATAGCATGACCACCAGCTATTTTGTCAAGGGCATGTTTGAATGAGAAATCTCTACTCCACCTCTTGCTTTCTACTAAATGAGCAGCCGCAATCTGGGCTTGCTCCTTTATGTCTGGTCTTTTCTTGTATTGTTCAGCTTTCTCATTCATCCTTCGTTTGTGGTCAGCATTGATCCCAAATTCCCTAAAAACTTCTTCCACTCTAAGTGATCTCCTACCAAGCTTGTTTTTGAGCCTAACTACTCCGTCCGTACGACTTAGTTCTAACATATTCGATTCCGAGATTTCTATTCCTAAAAATTGTTTAAGAAGAGGAATATCAAAGTTCTCAATGTTATAGCCTGCAAAGGTATACCCTTGAGAGATCAGAGAAGCTATTCGTGGTTTGACTCTATCTAGAGCATATTGAGCCTCCTTTGAATCAGCATAATACAATTCTTGGTGGGTATCATTACCGATCTGAACTGAGATAATCTGTTTGTTATCTTTCATAATATCAGCGCCTGTATTTTCAGTTTCAATGTCTAGTACTATTAGATTCAAGGTGTGTCGAGACGAAATAGTCTCCACTATAAAAAGGACTTGACTGAATGATAAACATTTATTCTATTCTATGCAATTTTTCACAGATAAAACATACTGGGACTTCATTCCCATTAATATTATGTATTCTAAAAACCTTTTCAACATTAGGAAGGACAATTTTAATATCTTTTTCAGATCGCCAACAAATCCCACACCTTCTAATGCTTTTCCCATACTCCTCAATTTTTTTATACCCTTCATAGATAACGACTACAACACAATTTATTACGGCTAGATAGAGCACATATGAGAAGAGTGTCCAAGGGAACCCACTTACGTTAAGTAACCCCAGAGAGTTATAAACAAGAACATTTGATCCAAGATGCCCAATGATAGGTACTAGGATTGATCTAAAAACTCGATAACCAATTGCATAGATTACTCCTACTGTAAAAAGAGAAATAAAATTCTCTAATGTTAAAGATGTACTCATATAATGCAATATTCCAAAACAAAACGCAGATAAAATAATTGATACAGGTTCATTCCATCTCCTAAGCCTATCGTACATATATCCTCTAAAGAAAATTTCCTCAAAAATTGGTGCTATCATCAGCCCACCATGGAAGGTGTAGAAATCTTTCTTTTGGTCACCAATAGCCACGGCGCAAACCATCACGACGGCTGTAGAAATTAAGTAATAGCTTAACGGAATATGAAATCTTTTTTTCACTAATCCCCATTTATTCATTATATCCTTTAGACTTTCTCTATGAACAAATTTAGTGATTAGAATAGAAATTGTAATATAAATAGGAACCACTGATATCCGTAACCAATCTTGGTAAATAGCAGTGTGAGTCCAATATATCACGTAGATAAATCCTAAGAATAAAATAAATGGTTCAAAAATGTTAGACAAATATTTTTTGAGATTACTAATCGAATGCTCTAGCATTTCTCTCATTCATAACATATATTGATTTGACCCAGATAAACATGAGAGATATGTTAAAGTAATATACATCAATTAAACGTTACAACCATAAGGTTTAATTTTTATGGGTTTAATTTCTTTCTGCGGTCTAGTGGTTCATCGAGTAACCCTAAGTCTTTGTATAAAATAGCCATATGGTAAGAAAAACTTTCGGTTATCTACACGCGTAAAGTTGAAAGATAGAATAGAAGTAGCGTAACCTATCCATGATAATTAAAGGATTTTAATAATAGCTACTTATGTAACACACCTAGAGATGAGAGCAAAATCAAAACAAAAGTCAGGGGTGTAATTATACCAGCTATTACGTAATAAGTTATCTGAATTTTTCTGAATGTTGTTGTCCGCAGCGAATATAGAATCCCTAGGTTTTGGGTCATTTCCCAGAATCTTGGAAATAGATTTCTTAATTCTGAAATTCTTTCGAGTAACATTCTCACCGATTCAGGTCGCATCGGCTGACTATCTAAGAGTTGCATTATATTTCTTGTGCAAGATAAAGCGTCTTCCCGAGTTTTTAAATCACCAATTTCTAATGCAAGTCTTAGAACATCAAGATTTCTGTCCATTGATATGTCATAAATTGTAGTCGACCAACATACAAGTACTTTTATATTTTCTTGAAATTTAGAGAGGATGGTATTCCATACGGCTCTAGCCTTCATATATCCTAAACCTGAAGTAGCCTCATCAAAATTAGTGATCAAGTCCAAACAGGCATAACTAATGTCGACATGTTCCAAGTTAGTAAGACCACCTAAGGAATACGTACTTATGAAAAAAAGTGGAAATATTGCCCACATAAGCCAGAAAACATTTTTGGTTAACGTGCTGGGTAGGACTTCGCCCAAACCAATAAAGACCAAAATAAATGGAATCCATGATAATGCAGTAGCTGAAGTATATTTCAAATAGCCTGATAATAGTATTATTATCTCTCTCTTGACCGCTCTCCGATTCTCCCTAAACTTTTTTAGGTGAGAAAAAATAAAAACGTAGAACGGTAAAGACAAGATGCCAACAAATATGTCCAGATATAAGAACTCAACTGGAACTACCCCCCGTATTAAGAAAATTATCACCATGTACAGCGCCGTACATATTACAAATATTAAATAAACTCCAAAAAATTCTGAAATACTATCTTCAAATAACTTGACTCTATGCTTTACGTTTTTAATAATAAAAGAAGTCAGCCTCATATTCAGGTTCTTCCTCAGTCAGGGTCTATCAAATAGACTCCATCTCAGAAGAAATGCTAGTTATCGTGATCTAAACGACTTAGAGAACAACCAAATAACTTGCAGGACTATGCCTCCCCCAAAAAAGTTCCAAACCCATTGCCATGCTTGAGGGTCTTTAGTATTGCTTGCCACAATAAATGCTAAGGCTGAAAGAACAAATAGTATTGAAGGTGGATTTTTAGCTATGACTTTAAATGCGAAGCTCATGCTTAAAATATGAGAATTTTTGTGCTTTTAGACCTTTCGTAAAAAATCAAAGATATTAATTATTAGAAAAAGAAGTTAGGCTATTTCTCGCCTAACCAAGAACCTACTGTTCGCTTGAGCCACAAAGCTCCATCCTTCATCCATGTAGCTGGTTAGCTTCTCCTCGGTTACAAGTCTGCTTTCAATGCCTAATGTTGAAGCCTCTGAATTCACCTTTCCACTCTTCCCATTGGATCTCAACGCCTGTTACATGCGCTCCCTCTGGGCCTCTCCTACAGAAATCTATAACTTTATCCACATTCTCCCTCTCGCCTTCCAAAACAGCCTCAACCCTACCGTCCCGAAGGTTCCTAACCCAGCCGTTCACTCCAAATTTTTTCGCCTGAAGCATAGTCTCATGCCTGAAGAAGACGCCTTGCACAAACCCGTTCACGTATACGTGCGCCCTAGCTTTCATCTATAAACCCCTTTTAGACCTAAGGCAGATGTTTCCTCCTGAAATATGTTCTGACAAACAGTTCCTGACTTTATGAAAAATGTTCTATAAATCTTCTGAGCTGACCAGTCCACCCCTCCAATAAATCTGAGGGCAGGAGGTTAGCGGCGCCATACATGGGTGGGATACGGTTTTTAGGCAAGTTTCCACATGTATCCGCCCTTCTTTACGGTGTGAGGCATCCCATCCAATTTTCGGATTGAAGCGAGGCCTGTTTACCTGTTTTCATAGCTATGTGACTATGCTGTTTTCGGATAGGGTGGTTACGATTTATTGGATCGGATTGAAGCCTCCTCTCCAATAAATCGTAACGGAGGCATCGATCCAATCCAAAAAATCGTAGGGTGGGGGGGTACCCTCCACCTATAGTCATAAGCCTCAGAAGCATGTAAAGCAGGCATGTAAATTAAGCAAAAAGAGTTCAAATACCTGCTTCTCTCTCCTGAAGTAATATCATGCTAAAGGACTATCTTCGCCTAGCTGATTGATTGAGAGCATCCTCGACACTTTAGAGGGAAGCCTTTCCATTATGGAAGTTGACTAGCCTAAATAGATTTTCTCTCCAGTTCTTCCAGATTCTATAATGGCTTCGCATATCCTAAGTGTCTGTACGCCATCCTGCCCTGTTACAATCGGCTCCCCGTCTTCAAGGATTGTGTTAACGAAATGTTTCAGCTCAGCTTGAAGAGGCTCCTCCCATTTTGGCTGAATCTTCTTCGCCTTCTTCAAGCCCTCAACAACTATCTTTTGGCTTAGATAATCTATTGTTGCTGTTGCTTCGCTTCCAGTTGCTATTAGACTTCTTATCTTCCTAGGAGTCAACCAGTTCGCATCTATGAAGCCCACATTGCCGCTTTTAAATACTAAAAGCGCCTCAGCATAGTCTTCAAACTTGAATTTCAGGCTGCCGGTCCTAGCGTAAACTGTTTCAACCTCGCTTTCAAGAAGGTACCTCATAACATCTATGTCATGTATCGCCGAGTCTCTCACAATGCCAACATCTTCAACCCTCTCAGGTCTGCGGGAAACACGTCTAGCCATTGTGAATATAAGCCTGCCAAGCGCTCCATCCTTAACCATCTTCTTCAACTGCCTAACAGCTGGATTAAACCTCTCTATTGACCCAACCATTAAATGCACTCCACGTTTATCAGCAGCTGAAACAATCAACCTAGCTTCATCAACAGTGCTTGACACTGGCTTCTCAATAAGCAGATGCTTGCTTCTTTCTATTGTTCGCAGCGCCACATCAGCATGAGCTGCAGTTGGCGTGCATATTGTAACAGCATCTAAATCCTCCCTTGAAAGAAGCTGATCTAGGTCCGTGTACCAGCCCACCCTGAACTTCTCACCCACCTGCCTCGCAGCTTCCTCCTCAGTATCGCATACGGCAACTAAATTTGCGTTAGGGATCTTCCTCAAAACTCGAGCATGGTTTCTGCCCCAGAAACCTACGCCTACGACTCCAACTCTAAGCCTCCTCATCTAGCCCACCTCAGTGAAATGTTAATCTCATCTCCCCAATATGCCTCTGCCGACGCCTCTATAAACCAAACCCGCCTTCTCAACCTCAAATGGATTGAACATGCCGGCGCAGTCAACCAGCAACGAAGGCTTAGACATACATACGGCTAGCTCAATAATATTCAGCTTCCTGAATTCATCGTGGGCAACAGTTACAGCAACGCAGTCAGCTCCGCCGACAGCCCCCCTTAATGTAGCCTCAGCCCTGTAGCCCATTGAAGCTATCTGTTCAGCTGTGAGTTTAGGGTCGAATACCCTTACACGTGCACCTCTACGCTTAAGCAGACCTATTAGCTCAACAGCTGGAGAGAGCCTAGTTTCATTTGCGTTTGCCCTGTAGGCTACACCTAAAACCGTGATTTTCGCTCTCGCCAAAGACTTTCGGCAGGCCTTCAACCCATCGGCGATAACTCTCACCACATGTTTAGGCATTTCCTCATTTGTTTTTCTAGCTGCACCGACAAGTGTGAGTTTAGCGCTTACGCGTTTCGCCTCATCCATAAGCAGATATGGATACACTGGTAGGCAGTGGCCTCCAACACCTACACCTGGAAGATGTAGATGTGAATAGGGCTGCGTGTTAGCGGCGTGCATAGCTTCAAAGTAGTCTAGACCTGCGTTTTCGCAATAAATCGCAAACTCATTCGCCAAGGCTATGTTGACATCCCTGTAGATGCTTTCAAAGATTTTCGATGCCTCAGCCGTCTTCAGGTCTCTAACCTCAACAATTCTGTTTTCGACAACCGCCGAAAGGACGGCGGAGGCAGCTTTCAAACCTCTTTCATCGAAGCCCCCAACAACCCTACAGTAGTTTCGTAGATCGTCAAGAGCCCTGCCGCTCATAGCCCTAATTGGGCTGTAGGCCAAACCGAAGTCTAGGCCAGCTCTAAAGCCAGAGAATCTCTCAAGAGTGGCTTTAACCAGCGTCTCCGTTACACCGGGCGCACAGGTGCTTTCAAAGATAACCAAGCATCCTCTCCTCATACCTTTAGCTATTCCGCTGCATGAACTTTTAACAGCAGAATAGTCAGGTTTCCTGTCTGCCCCAACATTTATGGGAACTATGATTATGTTCACATCGCTGCTGGAAGATGCCTCAACAAGATCTGTTGTGACCTTAAGCCTACCTGACCTGACATTGGCTTTCAAAATACTATTAAGCCTAGGCTCCTCTATCGGGCATTCGCCTCTTCCAACCTTCTCAACAGTGGTTGAGTTCACATCAACACCAACCACGTTCGCGCCTGCCTCAGCGAAAAGGCATGCTGTAGGCAGACCCATCCATCCAAGCCCAACAACACAGATAGTTAGTTCGCCTTTAATGAGCTTCAACCGTATTTCTTCCGGCTTAAGGCTTAATATCAGTGAGGACATTATGGCCACCATCCGCTTTAAATCTGCTTTCCCATGAAGATAAATGTATAAAGCATATGGCTGCCTAATCTAGATTTATGACGCATAACGGTTAAGTTTCCCTCATGAGAACCGCGAACAGGTTTATGAAATTAAAGATTAGTAGTGCATATGAAGCGACGTTCATTATCGTTGAGACCTTAAGGATCTTTCTCACACCCACAGCTCTGTAGAAGAGTTTTAGAACTCCTGCCTCCACCAGTATATTGATCAGCAGCATCACCACGATCATGATAGCCAGCTTCGAATACGTGAAGGAAACATACTCCCAGGAGAAGACAATGTAGAAGACGCTCAATAACCCTGTGACTAGGTTCGCGGTGAAAGAGGCGACAAACGCTTTCACCGCCTGCCTCTCCAGTAAAAGAAAAATTATGAGTGTTTCAATCATGATCACTATTGCTTCAAATAGCAACGCTGATGGCGCCATAAATGGGTTTATAACATCTAGGAAAATCCTTTCAAAGATAACAGCTAGCAATCTTGCTTCTGCCTCCATTGAGCAATTGGGGATAGAGTGCAGTGAAGGTTTACGTGCATCACATAGTATAATGCTAAATATATAAGATGATTGTTGATTGCGTCAACCTACAATTTAATATGAGAGAGACGGGTGAAACTGACAATTTCATAAAACCACGTTCATAAAACGAAACATCATGAATCTCCCACTCACCCAGCAGAAATACATGAATCTCATGTATTGTTGAGTGTTGATAGTGGTTGATAGAGGATGATGTGACTATATGGCTTTCAGGATAGGGTGGTTACGATTTATTGGATTGGAGTGATGCCCGTTCTGTCTAAAATAGGGTTGGAATGGTGTCGCATGAAGCAATCATCGGAAGCTAGAAAGTCCAATCTCACCAACCCTAGTTTGGACAGAACTGGCATCGCGATTCTGTCGAATCTAGTGGTGTTGGGATCATGCTGTTTGGGCATATTCCTAGTCTATTCTTCTATAGAAGACCTCTTTGCTGGAACAATAGGGGCATGCATTCGGCGGGACTGGTAACGGAAAGGTTGTCCCACAATGGGAGCAGTGACATCTAAATTCAGGCTTTTCCTTTTCAGGCTCTTCCTTAGCAGGTTCTTTAGCTGGTTTAGTTGGCTCTGGTATTTTTGGAGCAACATCTGGGCTGGGCACGCGTTCCCTTTCTTTTGCTGCTTCAATCATTCTTCTTTGGCTGGGTGATAATTCAAGTGGAGGGAATGGACGAGGTATAGGTGTTGGTTTTATTTGTGATGCTGATGATGGGAATTGGACTATGGGCTTGAGCTTGGGTCGAGTAGGCTGTGAAACCTTGGCTGGAGGAGGGGTTTTCTTTTTCGCGAGCGCGGTGTGCGCTATTGCTACTAATACTCCTCCTATTAGTACTACTACTACTACTCCCGTTGGACCTATATCATACAAAAAATCTATATTAATTGGCAGACCGGAACCACCACTTACTCTTTTAACGGCCCAACTCCCACCGAGACAATATTGACATTTGTAGGTGCCTTTTCCAGTTCCATCTGACTTAAGTACGCCAGTAAAAACAGCTTTCGGGGCTCCACATGGGCACGGCCCTGTAAACTGAGCGTTCCCACTGGCGTCTACACTTCCAGTGTGGCCACCCTTGCTGGATATCTTACCATTATTCACTATAAAGCCAGAGGGTATATTGCGGGTATGCCAACCTGTAGGATCGTGGAAATTATAAGAGTAGTCGTAGGTGCCATCGAATGTGCCAACGGCTTTAACAGGCATAAATGTAAGGGGTAGAACAAAGCCGGTGAACAATATCATCAGCATCGCGAATAACTGAAATTTTTTTCTTGACAAACTAGTAACCTTCTTAATTTTAATTATTTCATTACTTATAAGTTTTCATCCTTCTTTCCCTAGGCCCTGAGCCTAGCAAGAGAAAGAATCAGCAAGCTGATCAAGATAAGGCGCAAACCCTTCAAGGACTCATCCCTCCTCGACCAGAGTGCATCGGTACGGTTTCTTCAAGTTCTTTCCGTTCACGGCCAGCAGGACAGCCTTTTTCTTCTTCCTCTCGGTTAATTCCGCTGAGAACGTAACCAGTACAGGCTGACGATCGGAGACCATTGAGGCTTCCACCAAGCTTGGTGGTTTAACCCGAAACTCGAGGTGGCCTCCTATGAAGTTCACACCATTGATTTTCTTCCTGCCACGCCATTTCTCACTGATTCTAGGAGCTCCCATGAGCTGGTAGGCGATTCCACTCTTGATAATGGCAGTGGAATAACCTCCCAGGGTCCCCATCACATATAAAACACCACACAACATCAACGTTAGGCCCCCCAGGAAAAATCCTCCCGAATAGGATTCCGGTTTGATATATATAGCCGCAAACATGTAGACGAGCGTCATAAACCCGAAAAGGGCCGTAACCCCTGTCACCACATATAGGACACTTTTTGGAACCCCCCCTTTTTTTAGGAGACGTACCTCATCATCTGTTAGGGGACGCTCCCACTGTTCGACCGTTTGAGGTGCAGCTTGTACTTCTTTCCCAGTCAACTCTTGAGGTTGTTGCACAATAGATGTCCCACAATACATGCAGAAACTCGCATCAACCGGAAGCTCTTTTCCGCATCTAGAACAGAAAGGCATAAGGGTAACCCTTCTTACGCGTGTGCTTATTCTTTAGTTCTACATTCAGCTACGCGTTTGGTTGCAGATATGCCTTTCTGTCTTCCGGTAATGGAGCTAGCGCACGTGTTCCTCGACCTTTGAATTCAACGCTGACGTATCACGAATCTAATATTAATATTACCCTTCAACACTTCCTACTATATCGCCCCTTCGAGATGGGGGTTCGAAAGCTGGTGCTAAGTGGGTGAATAAACCTCATAAGATTTGGATAGATATCCTAACTCCGAAGCAAGTAAACTTCTTCAGCGGATTAATAGTCAAACTGGAGCGAGCTGGGATTAACCCAATATTGACTACGAGAAGGTATCGTGAGGTAAACGAGCTTCTTGATTTAAGAGGTATTGAAGCAAAAAATGTTGGGGAACATGGCGGCGGAACACTTGAGAATAAGCTCATAGCAAGCACAAGTAGAATACAGGGGCTCACAGAAATTTTTTTGAAGGAGAAACCTGACATCGCCATATCCTTCTCTTCACCTGAGGCTGCGAGAACCTCATTTGGGTTAGGGATTCCTCACTATTGCGTTAGCGACTCCCCCCACTCAGAAGCTGTTTCAAAACTTACAGTGCCAATTTCAGAGAAACTCTTCACGCCTAAAATAATTCCAAGCAAGATTTGGACAAGATATGGGATAAGGCCAAATAGAATAGTTCGCTACAATGCCATTGACCCGGCGGCTTGGTTAAAAGGATTTAAGCCAAACCCGAAAGTTTTGGAGGAGCTGGAGCTGAAGGAGGATACTCCAATAGTTTTGCTTAGAACAATCGAGGAGCAGGCCTCATACATCCATGGAATGTCGGGACACATCAAAACCATGATAGGTGTTGCAGAGAAGATCTGTGAACGTTTCAGAAATTCGCAGGTGATTCTCCTGCCAAGATACGATGTTAATATTAAATCTCAAATGGGAAGCAGAGATCTAAGAGTTAAGGTTCCTGAGTGCGCTGTCGACGGTACAAGCCTACTTTACTACAGCACACTGTTTATCGGTGCTGGGGGAACGATGACAGCTGAGTCAGCGTTGCTGGGAGTGCCAACAATCTCATGTTACCCGGCTGAACCGACCTACGTCGACAAGTTTCTTATGGGGAAAGGCCTTGTTAGGAGGCTGCTTGGATCTGAGGCGATTGTCAGGGAGGCTTCTAGAACACTTCAGAATCCTGATGCTTTAAGGCGTTCGCTTCAAAAGAAGGCATCAGCTCTTTTAAGAGAGATGGAGAACCCGATAGATGTTATCTACAGAGAAATAGTGGGGTAGTCTCGATTAAGCCTAGGATGTTTGTTTAGGGCTCTGCCTCCCACTTCTGAATCTCAGCAGAAGCTTAAGGAAGGATGATTTCTTTTCCTTCTCTATTGCCCATGAGAAATATGCCCTTGCAACTCTACTCCATAGGTAGAGCCAGAAGATCGCTAAGGCTGCTGATAAAGCAACTTTCGCTACACCAACCACAATGGCTCCGAAGATTCCGCCTAGAGGCGCTGAGAAAGCAATTATAAGCGTTATCAGTATCATGCCCACCATCATGGAAGCCCAGACAAACAGAAGAATCCCCGTGATGTGTAATACTCTTCTCAAAAAATTCACCTTGGAGTGATTAGAAACGTAACAACAGCTAAGGCTGAGGATAGAGCGGTCATCAAGAACATTATTTTAACAACGTTTCTTTCGCTAAGCGGCCCACCGGCAAGAATTATTCTTGTAAGAGTTATCGGAGCCTTCTCCTCCACAGTAGCCTCCAGTTTACCGTCATCCCTAAGCCTCACAGGTCTAGCTTCAATTTGCCTTCTCTCATAAAGCCTGCCAACCGTTACCAAGCCGTAGAAGGAATTCATTATATGAGGCATTAAGGTCACTATTGCCGCAACCTCAACCCTACCTATGATGGCTATTGCTCCAATAGCCGCCCCAACGGATAGGCTTCCAACATCCCCGGCGAAAACTCTTGAGGGGAATCGGTTAAACATGAAGAAGGCTATGAGGCATCCGACTAAGCCTAAAGCTACAACCGCCAGCTCATATTGGCCGGAGAGGAGTAGGCACACAGCAAGCGTACCCAGAACTATTGAGCCTGTTCCAGCCATGGAGCCGTTCAACACATCCATCATGTTCACCGCGTTGGCTGTGACAGCAATAGCGAAGGGCAGAAGCAGCGGGTAAACTATGGTTAGCCTTGTTGCTCCAACCAGCGGTAGACTTGGGTGCGGGCTATAGGCTCCTAGGAGGAAGATCGGTATGCAAGCCAAAGCTGTCAGGACCGGTTTGGTCTTAGCGCCTAAAGGCCTTAAGTCGTCGACAACGCCGATCAAACCAACTATGAGAACGCATAGCAGGAATGCTAGAAGCTTAATCCTGTAGCTTGGAAAAATAAAAATGCTAATTAATGTTACAGCTGAAACTCCTACGAGAATAGATATGCCACACATCTCAGGGATAGCTGGCTTACTATGCTTATGGACGTCTACCCCAACTATTCCATGTCTACTCATCCAACCAGCAACATGAGGCACAGTCAGGTAGGTGAAGAATAGACCTACAAAGAAAATTATTGCAGAACCCATTGTCTGGAAGAGATTCAAAACCAATTCCTCAGTTGGTTTCTGAAACATACCTCTGAACAAGCGACCTATACTTCGAAACTAACTCGGCAGCTTTATCCCTTGTCTTAGCTTCAGCGAAAAACCTGTACACAGGCTCCGTTCCACTAGGCCTAACAAGAATCCAGCTTCCATCCTCAAACCAAACCTTAACCCCATCAATTGTTTCAACCCTTAAGCCACTTGCCTCCTCACGAAGCTTTTCAAGAACCTTTTGCTTAAGATCGTTTGGGCAAGCAACCTTCTCCTTAACAGTTTGGTATGACGGAAGCTCAGCCACAATCTCAGAAAGATTTCTCCCAGCCTCAGCCATTATGTTCAGGATGAGGCAAGCGGTCATAGCTCCATCTCTAACCGCTAGGTGAGGGGCATATAAGACTCCTCCATTCTCCTCCCCTCCAAGCTTAGCACCTATCTTAAGCATCCTCCATGAAACCTCTACGGCTCCAACCTTGGTCCACTCAACTCTGCCGCCGTAAGACTTAGCAATTTCCTCAACAAGCTGAGAGGAGCTTACAGGGGTAACGACTGTTTCACCGGGGTTCCTCTCCAGAAAGAACTTCATGATGACTGCGAAGGTTCTGTCACCCCAGTGAACCCTGCCGCTTTCATCAACAAAGATAGATCTGTCAGCATCACCGTCATGCGCAACTCCTAGGTCAGCTCCAAAAGACTTAACGGCTTCCACAAGACCCCTAAGGTTTTCAGGGGTCGGCTCTGGAGATCTGCTTGGAAAAGAGCCGTCTATGTTCCCGTTTATCATGTGCACCTTGCAGCCTAATTGCTCTAGAAGTTTAGGTGTAACAAGTGCTCCAACACCGTTTGCCGGGTCAACAACAACTCTAAACTTTGCCCTACGAATCCTATCCGTGTCCACGTGACGTTTGATGGACTCCATGTAGTTCTCAAGAACATTAATTTCCCTCTTCCTAACTCCAATACCTTTCCAGTCGGACTTCACCCAACTTTTCTCAAAGTATATTTTTTCAACCTCAACCTCCATATCCCTTGAGAGTTCAACTCCACTTCTATCAAGAACCTTCAGCCCATTGTACTCACGAGGGTTGTGGCTTGCAGTTATGATGACGCCGCCGTCTAGGTTAGAGGCTTTAACATTGTACTGCACAGCTGGTGTTGGCGCTAAACCTAGGTCGTTAACGTCGCAGCCGACAGCTAAAAGCCCAGATGCGGCTGCATCCATAAACATTGGGCTGCTTGTTCTCCCATCACAGCCCAAAGCAACCTTACCACCATTGAAGTAAACTCCAACAGCCTCAGACAACTCTAAAACGAAGCTTGGCGTAAGCTCCCTGTTAACAATGCCTCTGATCCCATTGGTTCCGAAAAGCCTACTCAAACATCAATCCGCCTCCACCTGACAGCTGTTTAGAACCCTTAACCTAATTTATATTCATATTAAATGTGTGGCTTCAAGCACATCTTCAGCAACCTCTTTGCCTGGGCAAACAACTGTTCCCCCGGCAATTCTAACACCGTCCGCCACCACGACATAGTCGCCTAGAACAGTGTTCCGACCTAAACTAACCCCCCTACCTATTACCGCGCCCTCACCAATTATTGATTCAACTAGGTTTGAGGAGTCGCCTATTCTAGCATTATTGAACACTATGGATTTAACTGCTCTAACATTCCTCCCAACGTGCACATATCTACCTAGATAGGTGTATGGACCAATGGTTGAGTTGCCCCCAATCTTAGTTTGCTCACACATGAGCGTCGGCGCCTCCAGCTTAACCTCATGCCCAACCTTAACACCTCTTCTTGCAATAGCGTTTCCAGCGCAGATCCTCTCCAGAAGATGGAAGTTTGCGTCGCGGTAGCTCGTTATCTTACCTACATCAAACCACATGCCGCTATACTTATAACCATAAAGCCTAGATTTCCCGGCTAGAATGGGGAAAACCTCTTTTTCAACGCTAACTTTTCTCCCAGCAGGTATGTATCTGAAGATCTCTGGGCTCATCAGGTAAACCCCTGCATTTATGAGCCTACCAAGAGCCTGCTGGGGCTTAGGCTTCTCCACGAAGCTTTCCACCCGCATATCCTCCCCAAGCTTGACAACGCCGAATCCGCTTGGGTCATCAACTTCATGAAGCGCCACAGTGGCAACAGCGCCTTTTTCAAAATGTACCTTAAGCATCTCTTTCAGCTTAACTTCTGAAAGTATATCACCATTCATCACTGCGAATACTGCTTCGCGGAGAAGCTTCTGAGCATTCTTTATAGGTCCGCCTGTTCCAAGAGGCGTTAGGTCCCTGACGTACCTGATTCTTGCTTTTCCAAATTTCTTTCCAAAATGTTTTTTGAGTTCATCGGACTTGTAGTTGACTGCGAGAATAACCTCATCCACATTGTTCTTAACAAGATTTTTCAAGGTCCACTCAAACATAGGTCTTCCTGCGACTGGAAGTAGAAACTTCGGTTTTGTGCAACTTAAGGGACGCATGCGGGTCGCGTATCCGCCAGCTAAAACTAAAGCTTTCATGCTAACCGCCACCCACACTAACCATGGTGAGGATATAGAATGTTATTGAGCGAGGGCTATAATTTTTTCTAGGTTATAGAAGCCGCTGCATTGTATCCGCAAGCAGCATGTTTGTATAGGGCATCTTTGCCTTTAAGGCTATCTAGAAGATAGCTTTTGAAATCCACCTACCTCTTAGGTTCACGGCAGGTTTTCAATTGCCCAGTTGTGCATTCGAATGAGGTGAGAAACATTTTTCTATTCTTACCTAACATGATTAACAATACAGGTGTTCAACTCTTGGCAAACAGAACTGCTAGGGTTATTGTGGCGGGGATAATCTTTGCTTTAGTAGCCCAAGTTATTCATACTCTAGGAACATTTCCAACGATGGAATTCTATGTGAACCCAGCTTACTTCAACGTTTGGAGCAAAATAATGATGCCCACTACAGGGCCACCGCCAATGTCTTTCTTCTACTATGCGATAGCATTCAATGTAGTCACAGGTATACTGCTGGCTTCCGTCTACTCAATCATCCATGAGGGGATCCCAGGAACAGGAATCAGGAGAGGTTTGTTCTATGGCATCATCCTATTCCTTGTAGCTGGAATTCCGTCTTCGCTGTCAATGTATCTGCTGATCAATCTGCCAGTGGCTTTGATAGCGTGGTGGTTCCTTGAAAGTTTAGCGATATACTTGATTGGAGGCGTAGTTATCGCCTGGCTAATTAAGTGATAATGAAAGCAGCCACTCCATCTTTCTTTTTTTCCTCACGCAGCAAGCAAATTAATACTGTACCATCAAGAATAAAGCTGAACATGGATGCTTCTATGCTAATCTATAAATTGAAGCCGCCTACTAACATGACCAATATCCAGAAGCGTATTGAAGATGAAAGAGGTAATCTCAAGCTACCGCTGGGTCATATGGGCTTTATGTTTCATGGCCTATACAGGAGCCATCGTCGGGAGGCTGAACCTCCCCCCTATTGCCCCCTTCATAATAGCTGACCTCGGTTTGACACGTACTGAGTTGGGGTTGCTTGTAGCTGCCTTCTCTCTTCCTGTTGTCCTAACGGCGATGCCTGTCGGCTGGATAATTGATAGGGTTGGAGTCCGTAAGATCATGGTAGTTGGACAACTTATAGTCGGGGTCTTCACCATGTCAATGGTCTTTATGCAGTCGTTTCCCCAAGGCTTTGTACTACGATTTCTAGCAGGTGTTGGGTTGGGCTTCATCATGCCAGCGCCGACTAAGGCGGTCATGGTCTGGTTTTCCAAAAGGGAGAGAGCCACGGTGATGGGTTTGAATCAGACAGGTGTCAATATTGGCGGATTGGTATGCGCCTTCACATTACCCATATTGGCGATGTCGTTCGGCTGGAGGCTCAGTTTTATTGTAACTGGTTTCATCTCACTTCCAATGATGGTTTTGACGTTGATTTTGTATAGGGAGCAGCCCGCTACGTCCGCTGGAGCTGGGGCGGTAAGTGTAACAGACTTCATGACAGGTTTGAGAGAGGCTGTGAACCGAGAGGTTCTACTCGTCGCTCTCTCAGGCCTCTGCTTCGGCATGGTTGAGTTTGCTCTTATATCCTATATCGTGCTCTATGCCAAGGAGGTTCTATTAACCACAGTTGTGGTTGGAGGCATACTCTTGGCTACGGCTGAGGGTGCAGGAGCATTCGGAAAGCCTTTCTTCGGCTTTCTGAGCGATAAAGTCTTTCGAGGCAACAGAAAACCATCCTTAATGTTGCTTGGATGTATACTTGTGGTCTGCAGCACAGCAACCATGCTGATGCCGGCTAAGGTTTCGCTTCCAGTATTCGGGGTTCTGTTCGCTGTGTTTGGGCTTACAGGGATCGGTTGGGGCGGACTTAACCTCACGTTTACAGGGGAATTTGCTGGAAGAGAGCGTGCAGCCACAGCTGCCGGCTTCAGCCTAATGATAACCTTGATCGGCTGCACACTAGGCCCACCGATATTTGGGTGTATAATAGATACCACTGAATCCTACTTTTGGGCGTGGTTTTTCCTTGCAGTATGCTCAACGATCGGCACACTGCTGATCAGCCTGATACGCGAGAGTAGAAGAAAGATGTAGCGTATTTTCGTCAAAGCAGAGAAGAGTGAAGCGGGGTAATTGACTGTCTTCTCTCATCGATAGGTTTCTCGAAAGCCCTTTAAACCCTCCTTAAAACATATCTAGTTGAAGGGGTAGAATGTTGAGGTTACGTAGGTCTGAGCTGGCTGTTCCCGGTAGCAGCATGGAGATGATGGAGAAGGCATCCACATCGAAGGCTGATGAGGTTTTCCTAGATCTTGAGGATAGTGTTGCGCCCAAGGAGAAGGAAGCTGCCCGCAGAAAAATTGTTAAAGCCCTGAAGGAGTTTGACTGGTCAGGGAAGCTGAGGGTTGTCAGAATCAACAGCCTCGACACAAAATATGGATACAGAGATCTGATCGATGTTGTATCTGGTGCAGGTGACTGCTCCGACGCCATTATGCTGCCTAAAGTGAACCGCCCCGAGGATCTTTACATGGCGGATAAACTTCTAACTGAGATGGAGGAGGAACTCGGTCTAAAAGGTAGGATTAGCTTGGAGGCTCAGATAGAAACGGCTATGGGTTTATGTAGAGTAGAGGAGATTGCGCAAGGAAGCCCTAGACTGGAGTCGCTGATCTTTGGTCCAGGCGACTACGCAGCCTCCATCGGAGCCCGTGCCTTAACCGTTGGCACCCACGAGTTCGCCTACCCAGGCCATGTATGGCACTACGTCCTCTCACGGATGGTAGCTGCAGCAAAGGCCGTTGGCATAGATGCCATCGATGGGCCCTACGGTCTGATCCAAGATGTGAAGGGTTTTGAACAGTCAGCGGCTATGGCAAGGCTTTTAGGCTGCGATGGTAAGTGGGCTGTTCACCCCAGTCAGATCGAGATGTGCAACCGCATCTTCACACCAACCCCGGATGAGCTGTCCAAGGCACGAAGGATCATTGAGGAATACGACAAGGCATTAGAGGCGGGGAAGGGTGCAATAGCCATAGATGGCGAGATGGTGGACGCTGCCACTTACAAGCTGGCACAGAACGTAATCGCAAAAGCCAAGCTTGCTAAAATTATCTGAAGTGCTCCTCTAACATACTAGGTGTGCGGGAGCAGAATGCCGAAATCTCTACTTTCAACGACGCAAAGGATTACTTTGAGGCGTGCTTAGCTTTGAAGAGAATTGGCTTTGGTGGCGGTACCTGATAACCATAGTTTGGTGTAGGCCACCCGAAGTTCCGCCGTTCAATGAGACGGTGCACTGAACCATGTTTCTTCCACTCAAATCCCACATTGGTTAGGAATGAGGTTTCTTCGATTGGGAATAGCTTGATGTATCCAGCTCTCACAGCTTCTTTCACCAGTCTATCGCCTATCTTCGTCCTTACAGCTATCGTTGACCAGCTCGGTGTCTTATATGTGCCTGTAGCGTCGTAGAGGTCTGCCAGTGATATGTCAGCCAGCTCTGCAGCCCAGTCATAGCACATAAGGCATCTGTCCCTTATGAATCCGAATGAGTATCGTCTCCGCTCAGTCTCGGATATGGTGACCGTTCTGCCACTTCTAGTTGTTATCTCAGTGCCTGTGTTCTCCCTTTTCCCCCTATAGAGGAGCTCTGTCACCTCATCTAGGGAAGCTATGTTCGCTCCCTCCCTCACCATATGTTCTGTAGCCTTAAAAGAGAAGTTCCATGCGCATACTATTCCAAGAACGAACTTTATCCTCTCCGACACCTTTCTAGGCTTTCCAAGCAACTGAATTTTCCTCACTGCTTGGACGTGGCAGGGCAGACCTATGAAGCCAACCTTCCTGAAGTTTCCCTTCGCAACTTCGCTTAATGCGGCGTTATGGGGGAATATGACGTACTTAGATTTGGCAGCATCCATAACCTCAGTGGCGGTTGTAGCTATCCTTGATTCAGCTCTCCATGGGTTTCCCCTACTCATCCCAGCAACTACAGCGCAGTCTATGATTCCCTCCTTCAGCATATAGATAAGTAGCGCTGATGAGCATCCTCCGCTTGTACCCACAGCTCTAATTTCAGGATCTGAAGCATACCCTTTGAAGTAGGATCGTGAGATTCCAGCGTTTTCTCTAACAACATCACGTTCTCTTCCAAACACCATTCTATCTAGGTCAGGCAGCGGCACATCTTTTCCGGGGCAGACATCATAACAGATGCTGCATCTCCCCTCACATTCACCCATCAGCCTTGGATGCTCCAACTCGAAGTCGAAGATGATGCTTCCCCTAGGGCATACGCCAATACATGTGCCGCAGGCTGTGCATAGCCCCTTCTTGATAACCTCACTCCATAGAGCGGTGAAAGCACCCAATATGCCCACACCTCTGGAAAAGCCTTGACATAAAACAGTAGTTAGAATTGGGTTCAAGTAAATACTTAAATTTATGCGTGTAACCCGCTTGATACACTCCGTAGTCTACGGCGTCCAGAATTACCTCACTATCATGTGGCAGCTTAAGTTATAGGGTACATCTGGAAGCTAATAATATGCTGTGCGAAACACAGGTAGAGTGGACATGAAGATACTATTTGTTGAGCCACCTATCGAAGCAACCGATAGGGAGGGAATTCAGATCCTCAGAGCGGTTGGCGAGATTAAGGTGGCTTCAGATACCTCTGAGGAGAGTTTGATCGGTGAAGCTGAGGATGCAGATGCGTTAATCGTCCGGTCAGCCAAGATAACGCGTAGAATAATTGAAGGCGCAAGGAAACTTAGAGCGATAGCCAGCCTACGTGTAGGCGTGGACAACATCGATGTGAAGGCTGCGACTGAGAGAGGTGTCTTCGTCATCAACCCTCCGGGGGCTAATGCTGACTCTGTAGCAGATCACACGTTCGCCCTCATCTTGGTCTTGGCAAGGAATCTTCTGAGGCTGGACTCAGAGTTGAGGTGTGGAAACTGGTCTGTGAGGGATATGATGCTTCCCTATAACATTGAGCTTCAAGGTAAAACCCTAGGGGTTATTGGGTTTGGGGCGATTGGGAGAAGGGTCTCCACGAGAGCTAAAGCCTTCCAAATGAAGATTGTTGCCTACGACCCCTACATTCCGAAGGAGAGATTTGATGCGGAAGATGTTGAGATGGTTGATCTAGAAACGTTACTTAGCAGATCTGATGTTGTAACCATTCATATCCCTCTGACTGAGGAGACCTACCACATGATCTCTGAGAAGGAGTTGAGACTGATGAAAAGAACAGCCTTCCTGATCAATACGTCTAGAGGCGGCATAGTGGATGATGAAACTTTGGTTAGAGCCCTGCAGGAGGGATGGATAGCCGGTGCAGGGCTAGATGTCTTCGAGAGGGAGCCGATTCCACTCGGCAGCCCCCTGCTGGAGCTTAGGAACGTGGTTGTGACACCTCACTCAGCTGCGTTGGCGAGGGAGGCTAGGGCGAGGACGATGGTGACTTTGGCTCAAGACATCGTCAGGACGCTTAGTGGGGAAGCTCCTCAAAACCTAGTCAATAGAGATGTGCGTAGGTGAAGCGAGATTGCTCCATAATAGATTTATCCACTTTTAATTTAAGGCTAACCAGTAACGCGTTTAAGAGCTATCCTAAGGAAGCGACTTGACTTAAGGGCTGGAAGTTGCCTGATTAATACAACGCCAAGTAGGCCAAGTCCAACCAAGTCAGTTATTAAGCCCGGATGAATTAACAAGATCGCAGCGAAAAATAGCAGTACCCTCTCCAGAATGTTGGTTTCCCTTATGGCATAACCCTCAACCGCAGCTGCAATTGCGCAGCAGCCGACTGCAGCTGTAATGAAAGCAGAGGCTACTTCAAGCGGAGAGCCAATCATCATAAGAGATTGATTGAAAATGAACATGAAAGGTACGATGAAAGCTGCGACGCCAAGCTTGACAGCTGTAACCCCAGTCCTCATAGGTTCTGATCCAGCTATTCCAGCTGCCACGAACGTAGCTGTAGCCACAGGTGGTGTAAAGAGAGATACGCAACCGAAGTAGAATGCAAACAGATGCGCTGGCAAAAGGGGAATCCCTACTCTAATCAATGTTGGCACCATCAATGCTGCTACCGTTATGTAGACGGCATTTGTCCCCATACCCATCCCCAAAATTAAACATGCAATTGCCACTAAAACAAGAAGGACGGGAATGATACCTCCGGAGACCATGATAAATATGCTAGTGAGCTTCAGCCCCAAACCTGTGTATACGACTACGCTTAGAAGGATTCCAGCGCAGGCACAGGCAGCCGCAACATAGGTTGCCATCTTAGCAGCGTCTATCAACGCATTTACAATTTTTCGAGGAGTCAGTCGTGTTTCCTTCCTAACGAAACTTACAGCTATAGTAGCCACTATCCCCATCAAAGCTGCTCTAATCGGGGAGTAACCAGATGAAAGAAAGTATACAATCGCAACCAGCGGTAAGAATAGATAACTATCCCTCATCAATGTTCGTTTCAAGTTCGGGAGTTGATCTCCACGTAAACCGGTAAGTCCAGTCTTCACAGCCTCCAAGTGAACCATCATAAAAACAGCTACGTAGTACAGAATTGCGGGTATGGTTGCAGCGACACAAATGTCCCAATAGGAGATGCCGGTGAGTTGCGCCATGACGAACGCTGCAGAACCCATAACAGGCGGCATAATCTGTCCACCTGTTGAAGCCACTGCCTCCACGGCCCCCGCAAAATGAGGCTTATAGCCCACGCTCTTCATCAATGGAATTGTGAAGGTACCGGTTGCAGCCACATTTGCAGATCCACTACCGCTAACGGTGCCAAAAAGAGAGCTTGCTACTACCGCAGCTTTTGCTGGTCCACCTGACGAACGACCGGTTAATGCGAAGGCCATATCTGTAAAGAATTTTCCAACACCGGTCTGATTAAGGAAGGCAGCAAAGAGCATGAAGATGTAGATGTATGTTGACGATACTCCAACAGGTATTCCGAAGATTCCATCCGTCGTCAGAAACTGGTATTCAACTATCTTCTCTAATGATAAACCCCTAAAATAAAATAAGCCAGGCATAAACCAGGCGAAATACGAGTAGGCCAGAAAGAAAACTGCCAAAACTGATAGTGTGGGCCCAACTGTACGCCTAGCTGCCTCCAAAACAAGGATAATTGTTAGCACACCAAACAAAATATCCAGGCTGGTCAAAGGATCGATGAGCATGAACCTCCTTGAAATATACTCATAATTTAGCACAACATAAGCTCCCATAGAAAGAGAGAATAGGGCTAGCAAGATGTCTGGAAGAACTAACCTGCCATCCTTTCCTTTCTTTGAAAAAGGGTGTAAAAGAAAAATTAGGGTTAGGGTGAACATCACGTGGAGAGGCCGCAACAGAGTTATATCTATAACCCAGAATCCAGCTGTAGCCAGTTGGAAGATGGACCATACTACTCCAACAACAGCAACAGCCGGCTCCCGTCTCACTAACTTCACCTATAAAAAAGTGGAGGTTTACGGGACTGCTACATCCAGCCCCGCTCTTTGTAGTACTTGATTGCTCCAGAGTGCAGTTGGATCGGACTATTCTTCATGCTGGACTCAAGCTTCCAAACCTGCATTGAAGGTACCGCTGTCACAATAGTGGCTTTGTTCTCAATTATGGCCTTTGTTATGGTGTACGCGACATCATCCGATAGGTCGGCTCTGACGAACATTATCAGGGATTCGACGACTGTTGGAACATCCTTGTCTATGCCTTGGAATGATTTGGCTGGCAATACGGTTTCAGCGTAGCCGCCAAGTCCAACCATTTTCTCAATCCCTGCTTTACTCATAGGAAGGAACTTCATGGATGTTGATATGCACACCTCAGTCAGCGTTGCATGCTTAAGCGGTATAACCCCTGCCATAGCCTCTTTGGCCCCGTCCTTAATCGCAGGTGCTATGGTTTCCCAACTTCCGTGGTCCACTGAACCACCCCACGACTTAATGTCGCTGTAGGTTATGCCCATTAAAACCTGGAGCAGTTCTCCAACAATATATTCGCCTTCAGACCCAACCTGAAGTGTCATCAGCTTTAATGGGTACTTCTTCGCCTTTAGGTCTTCAATAGTGTCTAGTGGTACTTCTTTGCGTACAACAAAGAAGACGTATGAAGGCTCTAGTTCTGTGGCGATCGTTCGAAGGTTTGTCTGTTTTCCCAATTTTTCCTTGAACGGTCCTGTTCCAGCAGCAGCCCACATGAGGGATACGGCGGTTGTAACGCTCATATCCGCATCACCCTTGTTTACCGCAGCTGGGAATGTGAGGTATCCTCCGCCTACAACTAGGTCCACAGTTGATCCCGCAGGGAATGCCTTGGCAACAACATCCGCCATTGCTGCACCTCGTATATAGGATGCTTGTCCCGCAGGTCCTACTGCGAATCCAAGTTTAACAGGTTTTGCCGTAGGCTTTGGCGGTGTTGGTGCTGGAAGTGTCGCCCAGTATACTCCAATGCCGGCTATGATCACTATGACAACCACAATTGCGGCCAGTATCTTCTTATTTTTAGCAGTTGAACTCATTTTCAATCAGCTCAACCTATGTAATGTCTTGCTAATCTTATATATTTTTGGGGCGATGATAAACATTAAATCTTAATCACAACTGTAATATTAAGACGTGATGCGAAAAGTTTCAGGCAATAACATGTGGTAGACTTGGCTAGGATCAATGTTCCATACGGTAGAGGCAGCATGGGGGTTGAGGTGCCGAGTAGAAACCTTATAGCAATACTTCGACAAAAACCTGTCGAAGCTGTTTCCGACGAAGTTATGGCAATCAAGAAAGCTGTTGATAATCCTATTGGATGTAAAGGGCTAAGTGAGATAGTGAAGCAGGGCGACAAGGCAGCAATAGCTGTAACAGATATGACTAGGCCGTGCCCAGATAACAAAATCACGCCAGTACTTCTAGACGAATTGGCTTCAGCTGGAATAAAAGAGAAAGACGTAACCATCGTTGTTGGCACAGGGCTTCATCGCCCAAGCACCTATGATGAGCTTAAAGAAAAACTGGGCGAGAGAGTGCTTCAAAGGGTAACGGTAATCAACCACAACGCCGGGGATGAAGGCAATTTAACCTATTTAGGTACCACCAGTCAAGGAACCCCGGTGAAGCAGAATACCGCAATAGCATCTGCAGACATCGTCTTAGCCACAGGCATTATTGAGCTGCATCCTGTCGCTGGCTTCAGTGGAGGAAGAAAGGCTGTAGCCATCGGCACGGCTGGGGAGGAAACCATAAAGCATGCGCATAGACCTGAGCTAAGGGAGAACCCGAAGGTTGGCCCAGGAAGCATTGAGGGAAACATCTTCCATGAGACCTTGATGGAGATCTCGAAGCTTGCTGGACTACAGTTTATAGTTAACGTCCTCTTGGACGATGAAAAGCGCATTTCAAAGGTTGTTGCAGGAAACTCTGTTGAAGCCTTCAGGGAGGGTGTGAACCTTGCTGAAGACCTCTATGTTCGGGCTGTGTCTGAGCCGGCGGACATCATTATCTCGACGGTTGGAGGTCACCCAAAGGACATAAACCTGTACCATACTTTGAGAGCTGCCAGCTACATAGTCTTCAGCCCAAGACCTGTCCTGAGGAAAGGCGGCATCATCATAATCCCTTCACCATCTGTTGAGGGGATTGGGATGGGGGTGCGGCAGAAAGCATTTTACGAGTATGTCACAAAATTCTCAAATCCTGATGAGGTTATCGGAGCCATCAAAACTTATAAGGATGAAATTGGGGCGGGTATGGCTCACTCTCTAGCTAGGGTACTTAAACATGCAAGCGTCTTCATAGTTGGTTCAGAGACACCTCAAGTGGCTAAGGAGATGTTTATGACACCGGTGAGGACGCTTGATGAGGGTCTTGAGGAAGCGTTTAGAAGGCTTGGCAAAGATGCTAGGGTGCTGGTTGTACCAAATATACTCCACACACTACCGGTACTGGAACCGTAGAAAAAAGGTGTTAGGAAGGAAGTTTTCTACAGGAATCTATTGAGCCTAAATGCCCAATATTTTTCCCCACTTCGCCATAGTCTTCTTCATCAGCTCTGGGCTTGCTATGTTGGTGGGTGAGAATCTGTCTATCCATGCGTATGGCTTACATGCGTTTATAATCGCCTTCGGCATTGTTAGATCTCTGTAGTATCCTTTCTCCTTCCTTTCAGGATGTATAAGGGGATCAGCTGGGCCTGATAGGCCTTCTGTTATCACCTGTATGCCAGTGGCAGGATCGCTTCTAGTCGCCACAGCCCAAGCTACGTCTGCTAGGTTGGAGGGGTCGATATCCTCATCCACAATTACTACGTAGCGATTATAGGAGTAGCCTGCAAGGCAACCCATGGCCAAAAGCCCAGCCTGCTTCGCATGCCCAGGGTAGCTCTGTTTAATAGAAACAACAGTCACCAGTGCCCTTGAAGCTGACACTTCAGGTGGCACCCATACCCCCATCAGGTTAGGTATATGGCTGTCAATTTGATCCCAGATGGATGCTGCGGTTGTCAGTGTTGCGCCTAGAGAGTGACCTTGGGCAGGAGGTTTGAGCGGCGGATTACCCTGCAGTATCGGGTTATCTCTATGGAAGATCGCCTTAACCTTCAGAACAGGCTTGGCAGAGATAGCCCCAGCATAGTATCCTGGCCATTCTCCAAATGGGCCTTCAGGTCTAGCATCCACTGAAGGCGGTGGTGACTCCCCCTCCAGAACTATCTCAGCTGTAGCAGGTATTGGAAGATCTGTGTAGTCTCCCTTCACAACCTTTATAGGCTCTCCTTTAAGCCCTCCAGCGAAATCAAACTCCGACACCCCCCATGGAATAGGGTTACATGCAGCCGCATACAAGGCTGGTTCTTGGCCACATGCGATCGCGACTGGGCAGGGCTGTCCCTTCTCCCAGTATTTCTGCCGCATCACCGCACCATGACGGCCTGGGATTGGATGGAACCCCACAGTGTTCCTATCAAAGACCTGTGCCCTATAAACTGCTGCATTCACCCATCTTTGATCTGGATCACGTGTCATAACGAAGTCACCTGTACCTATGTATCTCCCTCCGTCTAACTCATGCCATTTGGGTGAGGGAAACTTGTTGACATCAACATCATCTCCAACCTGGATGTTCTCCCTGACAGGCCCCTCCGACACGCCTATTGGCGGTATTGGTTTGAGCTGTCTAAGCTTCTCACGCCAAGCCTTGACCAGCTCTAACCCTTTAGTTCCCGTCGGTAACCCCAAACCCAATGCTTGCCTTCTTTGGTTAGCGTAGAGGTTTGAGGCAACCCTATAACCTGAAGGGTAGTCCTTAATCTTATCGAATAGAAGCGCCATAGGGTCCTTGGAGAAGGCAACAGCCTCTGTGATGCAGCCGATCTCCAAGTTCCAGTCGGCACCCTCAATTTTCTTCAGCTCACCCATTCTCTCAACTTCTTTTATGAAGTCTCTTAGATCGTTAAACATCATGTTCACCCAAAACCTAAATTACTTACCCACACTCATATATGAATTTACGTGCCGACAACCTCTTTTCTAATGCCGCCCACATGGACTACTATATTCTTAGTCCATTCCCTATCATTCATCTCGGGGAAGTCTGATCGATAATGGGAACCCCGACTCTCTTTTCTCAGCAACGCAGATTTCGCAACCATCTCAGCAACATCCAGCATGTTAACCAGTTCAACCGCTCCAGCCAGTTCCCCAGGTCCATCTGCACCAACTTTGGGCATGTCCTCTACTCTAATTCTCTTGATCTCCTCAAGTGCAGCTTCCAGCCCTTCTCTATTCCTAACGATTCCCACCTTGTTCCACATGAGTTCACTAAGTTTAGCCCTGACCTTCTCAGGCTTATACCCTTTCTGCCTACTGAAGTTTGCCGTTGTTTCAATCACCCTCTCAACCTGATCCGGATCAAATTCATGCCTGCCTATAGAGAGGGCTCTCTTCGCCGCATACTCACCTGCCCTAGCTCCGAAGATCTGTGTTTCCGTTAATGCGTTGGCTGCAAGTCTATTCGCTCCGTGAATCCCACCTGCAGCTTCACCTGCCGCATAGAGGTTAGCTATGGAGGCCTCACATCTCTCGTTGATCCTAAGTCCTCCCATGAATGAATGAACTGCAGGGGCGACGATGATGGGGTCCCTTCGGATGTCAACTCCTCTCGCCAAGAAGGTTTCTAGGTGGAAGCGGTACTTCGTCTCAATCAAATCTTTAGTCATCGCTGTGTAGTCGAAGTAGACGCCGTCTTTAACCCCCCTCCCATCCTGAACCTCAAAGAATATGGCTTTCGCCATCACATCTCTTGTTGCTAGGTCACCTCTCTCAGGATCATACCTCTTCATGAAGTATTCCCCCGAAGCGTTTCGCAGCCTCGCCCCGTCGAAGAATGTGGAAACCCGTATGAAGAAGTTTTGTACAGGCCAGAGCGTCAGAACTGGATAGAACTGTATGAACTCCATATCTATAAGCTCGGCGCCTGCTCTGTAGGCCACAGCGTACCCGTCGCCAGTTATGCCTGCAGGGTTGTCCGTATGCTTGTAGAGCCTTCCAGCACACCCTGTTGCCAGCACGGTTGCCTTAGACCTGAAGACGGTCCACCCCCCATCTCTAGTATTGAAGCCTACACCTCCTACAACCAAATGGTCGTCGGTTAAAAGCTCAACCAGCATAATGTTCTCGAAGAACTTGATGCCGGCCTTCTGGGCTACTTCTGCGAGAACTCTGCCGAAGGCTACGCCTGTTTTCTCTCTTGGCCCAGCGATAATGCACTGCCGCGGGTGGGAGTGGCCTGCGCCGAGAACTTGGAGGAACCTTCCCTCCTCCTTGATGAAGGCTAACCCGTATTTCTCCAAGTCAACTATACGGGTGCAGGCCTCAGAGGTCATTGCCTCAGCTAGTCTTCGATTGTTTAGGTTATAGCCTCCTCTGAGCATGTCTTCAAGGTATGCCTTAGGGTTGTCCCTTGAGTCACGGTGACCGAAGGGGGCACATATCCCGCCTTCTGACAGGACTACGCATCCGCTTCCTCCAATCTTACCTTTACTCACAATTACTACATTATCCAGATGCTTTCTTGCTTCGAGAGCTGCTCTGATGCCTGCAGCCCCTCCACCTGCAATAAGTACATCTGTTTCAACTATTTTATAACTGGTCAAATCTCCTCGCCATTTGCTTCTGTTTATTTAACGAATTTGGAACAGGTATTTATGAATGATGGTGAACGTTATGGGTTGATGGAGGTTAATTACGCTTATATATGGGTCTGCCTCTAAAAGTCTTTTTGTGATTTCTAGTGAACCTTGAGAAAGCTCTTCTTAAGGTTGCTGTACCCATCGCAATTGCTTGGTCTGTGTTTCAGGTTTACTATAACACGTATGGAATTCTCGACCCAATCTTGATGCGGGCAACTCACGTAACGTTTGCAGTAACTTTGGTCTTCCTTACACGCCGTCTTTTTAAGCGTCGCGGTGAGTACGCTGGTAAGCTAATCATTTTAGACGCGGGTCTCGTCGCATTATCCGTAGCTGCTGGGGTTTACTATGCCTTGGAAGCTGAGCGGATAGCAACTCGCATATGGTTCGCATCTCCGTTAACCGCCGCGGACCTGGCGTTTTCACTCATAGTTGTTATTTTAGTGTTGGAGGCAGCAAGGCGTACCGTTGGATTACCCCTAGCAGTAATTGCCGTCCTCTTCTTATTATACGCTTTCTTCGGTAGCGACTTGCCTGGAGTACTAGGGCATATCGGCTTCTCACATGTGAAAGTTTTGGAGTACACGTCTCTTTCCACTGAGGGGATGTACGGGTTGCCGGTAGGGGTTTCAGCTACCTTCGTGTTCATGTTCATGCTGTTTTCATGCTTTCTTGAGAAGAGCGGGGGGGGTCGATTCTTTATAGACTTGGCGTTCGCGGCTACCGGGCGATCTAGGGGTGGACCCGCAAAGGCTGCTGTTGTAGGCAGTAGCCTTTTTGGAACGATTAGCGGAAGTGCCGTAGCCAATGTTTTCGGCACAGGAGTATTCACTATTCCTTTAATGAAGAAGACGGGTTACAAGCCTCATGTTGCCGGGGCAGTTGAAGCTGTTTCTTCAACGGGAGGGCAGATAATGCCCCCAGTGATGGGCGCTGGAGCTTTTGTGATGGCTGAAATACTTGGAATCTCATATTTCAAAATAATTATTCACGCCATTATTCCCGCAATTCTATATTATGTAGGCGTTTTCATGATGGTGCATCTGATCGCTGTGAAAACTGGGCTTAGGGGATTGCGTAAAGAGGAGCTGCCAAGCATCGAAAAAACCCTTCGCCGCGGACATCTAGTAATCCCACTCGTGGGATTAGTGTACTTCTTATACATAGGATACCCCCCTGCCATCGCCGCCTTTGGAGGAATTGTGACAATAGTTGGCGTAGTTATCTTAAGATGGATGTTAAATGTGCTTTTAGGGCTCGTCAAGAGGAGGAGGGCAAATGAAATTAGGAAGGAAGTGTGGTTTGGTGTCAAGGACTTTTTTGGCGCAATGGAACTCGGTGGATTGAGATCCATTGAAGTCGCAGTAGCCTGTGCCGCTGCCGGGATCGTCGTTGGTTCTCTGATGCTCACTGGCCTTGCTTTAAGATTTTCCAGCCTAATAATGTCTTTGTCTGGAGGTCAGCCGGTTCTAGCGCTAGTTTTGCTTATGGTTACGGCTTTAATCTTAGGAATGGGTATGCCCACCACGGCAGCTTATATAACAGTTGCCGCTTTAGAGGTTCCAATACTCATCCAAATGGGTTTCATTCCGATAGCTGCACACATGTTTGCCTTCTACTTCGCTGTTATATCCATGATTACTCCTCCTGTGGCTCTAGCTGCCTATGCTGGGGCTGCGATTGCAGGAGCAGACTATATTAAAACAGGTGTTACAGCTACGGGATTAGGCCTAGCAGCCTTCATCGCTCCATTCATGTTCATTTACAACCCTTCGCTACTCATGATAGGCACTCCAGTTGAAATAATTTCAGCATTTATCACAGCTACAATAGGGGTATGTGCCTTAGCCTTATCCCTCACCGGGTATTTTTTAAGAAAGGCTTCTATGGCAGAGAGGGTTTTGCTGTTTATAGCAGCGGCAGCCTTGATCCATCCAGGGCTCATGACAGACCTAATTGGCCTCGGCATATTGGTAGCTGTGTCGTTATTTGAACTATGGGCAATTAGGTCGACCCGTCGTAGTGTAGGAGTCACGTAAACCCCACATGTTTACAGGGATGTAGGGTGGGTTATGGAACTAAAAAAAAGTTGGGGGAGAAGTCTACTTCACATATCCCTTTTCCTTATAGTAGATTTCGGCGCCGGGATGAAGTGGGTATCCTACTTCTTTCCAAGCTGTTTCTGGTTTGAATACTTCCATAGGCTTGTATGCCACAATTAAAGCATCCTTCTTTTCGCATAGAACTTTTGTGAACGCGTACACAACTGCGTCAGGTAGATCCTTCTTAACTAGCAGGTTTGTGGTCATGCCAAGCACTGGCGTAACATCCTTATCCACACCTTTAAACTCGCCGGCTCGGATCACCCCTCTAGTAAAGCCGTGTTGATCGCTTAGTTTCTTGAAAACCTCTTCCTCTAATGGAAGGAACTTCATGTCCACAGTAATCATCATATCCGTGTAAGTTGGGTGCTTAGGAGTCCAACTTAAACTTATAGCGTCAGCCTTTCCTGTCTTTATAGTATCTGCGGCGGGCTCAGCTGGGAGATAGAACACTTTTCCACCCCAAGACTCTATGTCCGCATAGGTTATGCCGTGTTCTCTAAGCAGCAGCCTACACCCATATTCACCTAAGCCTCCTTTAGTCCATGTGGTTAGTCGTATTGGATACTTTTTCTCTTTTATGTCGCTGACGTACTTTATCGGATACTTTTTGTCAAATTCTTTCGTAACGGCGAAGGGAACCCAGTAAGTGTCAAGGCCTGTGGCTAGAAGCCGAACATTCGTCATTTTTTCGTCGAAGCCAGCCTCCTTCACGCCATCCCAAGCCCATTTACCAACAGGGCTGAATGAGAAAGCAACATCGCCTTCGCCCTTATGCAAAAGGATTACGTTGGAGATCGCGGCGCCGCCTGGGTCTATTTCCACCTTGGATCCGGCAGGTAATACCTTCTTCATCTCCTCAGCTAGAGCTGCCCCCATCAAATACCATCCACTACCTACAGCGGTCGTGAGGAATCTAACGTTAACAGGCTTCTCAACCACTGGTGCCTTTGGAGTAGTTGCCCACCAAACACCGACAGCAGCAACAATGATGACGATGACTATTGCCACTGCACTGATTTTCCTACTTTTAGATGAAAACATTCGTTTCACCAAATTTGGTTTATCGGTTTAACTTTTAAAACTTTCGGTTAATTACGGCACATCTCGTTTCCCAGAATAATTTCCGCTTATGTAAGAAGGGTTACATGGCTAAGTTGAATGAGCGGAAGATACGCTGGATAGTCCAAGAGAAGCTGAGGGGGAGGAGTACAGGGGAATTAGCATTGATT